>SDBT01006005.1_pt1 | contig 20290 bp, 13 predicted proteins | sample 2277101 | NCBI WGS metagenome assembly SDBT01 (sample SAMN10404973, study PRJNA504765) | marine sediment metagenome | isolation source: marine sediment core GS10_PC15, 103 cmbsf | place: Arctic Ocean: Southern Knipovich Ridge | collected 2010 | reverse complement strand
ACGTCCATTCATGTCACCTCCAGCTGAGAACGGCGCACCGTGCTGTGAGCTGGATTGGGACGTACAAACCTATCATGAAAGCCAGAAACATCCAAGAAGTGCCACTCACACGTCTCCTATACCAAGAGTTTCGCTTCCATTGAAACTCCAAGCAACTTAGTTTATCTGAGTTGCCGCTTACTTCGTCTAGTTCTTGTCAGATTCCGGTAGTAGGGTGGGCCGAGGTGATGGATCATGAGGACGAGGCTTGCTGTCCTACTGGCCATGGTCTTACTCATGGTTACGTCCGTAGCTATTTCAGGCTCAGTATGCGAAGTCCTCTCATCATCTGATGGCTCCAGAGTTTTCGCGAGCGGGCGTGTTGAAGATCTGAGGATCTCCTACGATGCTTTTGCGAACTTCGACGTTGTCGACGCTGTGTGTCGAATTCACGTCTACTGGAATTTCGATGGATCGACGCCTGATTGGCTTCGAAATGGCGCGCCTGTGTACGTGGACGGGATCTTCTGGCGTTCTCACGATAAACACTCTTGGGAACCGGAGATTGAGGCGACAGCTGTGGCTCCTCAGGGCTCTAGTTCGGTTCCGGAAACGCTATATATAGAGCCTTCTCCTTGGACAGTGACAACCTGGGGGGCAGCTGGAGAAGTTGCTGGGTCTTGCTATCAGATCGTAACTGGTGGCACCAATATGCTCGTCGACTGCGGGAGTTTCATGAACACCGGCGACATGCCAAGCAGCGAGAGAGGTGAGACTAATGATTGCGATCCTTTCCCATTCTCTCCTCGCGCAGTATCAGACTTGATCATCACGCACGCACACGACGACCATTTGGGCCGCATTCACTACTTGATCGCTCAGGGTTTCTCGGGGGATATCCACATGACTGCGGCCACTGCTGCAATCTACCGTGAGAAGCTAGTTGACATAATCCAGTACTGCTGCCTCCCTGCTGGGCAGGCCACTTCAGTAGGGGTGGCCATTCTGGCATCGATAGTAGAGCACGACTACCTAGAACCCTTTGCCGTGACAGATGATGTGACTGCAGTTTTCATTGACGCTGGCCATATCCCTGGTTCAGCGTCAGTTACTCTGGGAATCAATACAGACTACGGATCAAACAACCTGACCTTTTCAGGAGACATAGGGTCAGGCCATCATCCCTTTCTGGGTCCGCCAGACATCGATTCAGCAGCGGACACCCGCTCTTCAACATTATTCATCGAGTCAACATATGGGGCATCAGAGCCAAGGATCTATGCGAAGGATCTGTACGCGGAGTTCTACAAGGTCGTTCAAGATCGTCTTGACGCCGGACAACTGATCATTATCCCGGCTTGGGCTCTAGATCGAACTCAGACGGTCTTAGCGGTGTTGCTTAATGGCGCTAGAGAAGGCCGTTTGAGCCTTGACAAGCCTATCGGTGTAGGCGGCAAATCATCGTACTACTTCACTGAACTGTACATTGAAATGCAGCAGGATCCTGAAATGTGGGGCCGGTACTTGGCCGAGGAATTCTGTAGAGAGGAGCCATTCTCGGGCAATTGGGAGTTTGTGCGCACGTACGCCACTAACAGCGCGCGTGAAACTCCGGATCAAGCATGGAACTACGACGTAGTTGTGACGCCATCTGGCACCGGCTCCAGTTCCTATTCTGCCGAACTAATCAATGCCTTCTCGGGCGATCCGCGAGTGGCATTCATTCAAGTAGGATGGACGCCTATATGGACCTCGCTCGGGCGACTCTCCCAATCCAAGCAGCTATACAATGTCCACGATGTCTTCTCTGGACACGCAGACAATAATGGCATTCTTGCGTATATCAGCAGTTTTGGGGATTTGGAACGCGTCATTATCACTCATGGCGATGATGGGATTGGAGCACGCGAGGGATTGGTGAACGAGATTCGAAGCAGGTTCCCACACCTGGAGATCGTGATGGCGACGTACGGCAAGGAGATTCCCCTGTAAGAGTGCGACTACTTGCACAGTCTTCAGCGCGCAGCGGCAGTTTCACTGATACTCAACCGATCAGTGCTCAATATCGACGTTGAATGGTGGGTGCATCATGCCGATTGCGAGATCTTCTAGATAGAACCGATGAGCGGCATGCTCGTCCCCGTCTAGCACAACGTACGACAGACCAACGTTGTCGAGAATCAATGCTCGCGTGTCGCGCTCGTGCGGGAAGATGTGCTCAACGCCAGCTCGAAGCTGACAGCTTGTAGTTGGTCGCTTCTTCTTCCTTAAGCTTTGGCCCAGGGGCAGCATTCGCTTGTCTTTCAAACGTGAGTGTTGTCCGATTCGTTTCGCGATGCTGGCGGCTGTCTTACCCACGTAGAGAGGAACGGGAAGCTCGGTCGAAAGGCCGAGCCACTTGTCATCGAATTCGAGTGGGACCGGTCGGCCGCCAGGCCCGTGGAGGACAATCGATCGGGTTGTCTTGTCCCGCAGAATCTCAAGTGGCCCCGTCCACCAGGAAGCATAGACGCCGCCCTCGTAAGGCAGTCTGCCTGCGGCAATCATCGTGCCCGTTGATACGGTAATCTCCCAGAGTCTGGCGTGCCGGATCCGGCATAGCTGCTCGAACCATCTTCCAAGATTGCCTGCCTGGAGGAATGCCGCACTTGAGCTGCTAGACATCGAGCCTCTCCAGGTGAGGCTTCAGTGCTGCCTCAAGCCGAATCGTTGCGTCAATCATCGCGTTTCTCACCATGCTGCGGCTTATCCGAAGTTGCGCTACCCTCAGCCGCGATTGCGTTGCTCTTCCGCTTCCATCCCTCTGACACCGCTGTGCATACTTGACGGACGCAGTCCCCAACCTCATTCCAATGAGACCTCGACTCGATCCACATCTCAGCAGTGCCGTTTGGCTTGATCTCGAACAAGTTATGGAAACACTCTGGAGGCTCCATTGGCTCAGCTGTGATAGCATCAACTGCTCGCTCCTTGAGGAGTATCTGGATCTTCCCAGGCTTGGTCTCGCGGAGAAAGAGCGCGACATACGCTCGGTACGTGGCAGTACCTGCCTCGGTCAACTCAGATAGCCCGTATGAGAAGCCCGATGGATTTGGCCATTCGTACCCTGGAAGGATCTCCCTGATAGATTTGGCGACTTCGAAATAGTGATCATCTACACGGAGTTTCGATGTCCGTTCCTTTAGTTGTTCGAGATTGCCGATTTTTGTTGCTCTAGCGGAAGCTGGGCGAGATGGAGCCTCAACCTCTACCTGCCGCGCAAGTGCAATGCCTCCGTCCAACTCAAAGGCATGGAAGGTGATTAGTGAGACATCGAAGTCGCCAGACGACAGAAATTCGACCATGCGCCGCGTCCGTTCATCCGCACCCAGCCCCACCAAGACAAGTCGGGGGCGCATGTGATCTTCGAGCGGATTAGCGTATTCCTCTTGGTACCAGCTTGAGAAATCGTCAATCGCTTCAATCCCCAGATTGCCCGACCGCTGCGAGATATGTGCAGCCAATTCATCAGCGTCGAGTGAAGAGAGAAACGACCCATAGTCAATTACCTGAGCAACAGCCTCACGCGTTACAGTGCCGCGTTTCAGCTCGAAGACCACAAGCTCTCCTTCCCCGTCAACCCCAAGGAGATCAAGGGGGCCACCGGGCGTCTCAGTCTGTCTACCGACCAGCCTGAGATCTGGCATGAGGAGTCCGGGGTTCGCTGTCAAGATGTCTTCTAGTAGCCGCTCTGTCTCGGTTTCGGTAACGGCCTCTAGTTGCTCGACCCTGCGCCCATCCCCCAATGAGGTATCAACCCGCCACAACTTGATTGCCTTCATAGACGATTCCTCCTTGATCTCCCTATCCTGCGTCTTCCTCGCGCTCTTCTCACTTACCGGAGTAGAACTGGTTGTAGAACTGGTTGAGGCAGGTCCCATCTTCGGTCTTCCATTTGAGCCAGCCGTTAACGGTATGCCGCTGGCTTCCAGCCTTCTGTATGCAGTACAGAGCCGCGGCGCTTAGAGACATGACACGACCATCAATCTCTACACCCGCCTCACGCAAAACGCCGTGGAATGCCTGCTTCGCAGCACCGCGTGGGCCGTAGTTCATCACGACCTTCTGGCCTACATGGATCAATCCTGAACCCATCACATCCAGATACGGTTGAGACCCGCATGTGGCTATGTTTGGTCTTGAGCCGGGATCGTTTGTTGTGGCGCTTGATGGCACGCCCTCTTCGGGAAGCGAGTAGATGACTCGGCTCCCATCAAGAGTGGTGTACTTCTCGATGACCCAGGTTCTCACATCCACACGGAGAGACTTCGACCATGATTCAAGATCTTTCGGAAGGGAGTCGATCGGAATCGCCACGACAGGAGGGTGTTTCAGGATCGCCTGCAGTCTGACATGAATCTCGATCTCTGCGATACCAAGGTCCGCCATCACTTCCAAGTGCTGTTCGTCGCCTTGGATCGCATCAATCGCTAACTTGAGAATCGCTTCACGTGTTGTAGGGGAATCGAGAGCGGCGATTTGCCTCGAGATTTGCGGGGCGATATGTTGCCAGGTTCCATGCGACGCGAGTTCGGCCTCGACGATGTACCAATCGCCGGATTCGATGTCAATTGCGAATCCATCCGGAATCGTTCCTGCCCCGCCAAGTGTCGAGATCTTCGCTTTCGGAAGGAACAGAGCATTGGAACCGAAGAGTTGTTCGGAGTAGTCGCGTACGACTTGCTCTAGCTCAGCTTCTGACTCAAATGGAGCCTTGTAGTACTGCTCAGTCTTCGATACGAGCATCTGAATCTCCTTCTTGGGCTCCGGGTGTTTGGGCCAGGTCGTTGGAGATGGCTTGGAGTTCTTGAAGGGTGGATTGAAGGTCTTCGATGATTTCGGCAGCGAGGACGTCCTCAAGTCTCTTCTCTTCGTCCATTCCCGATGCTTCAATGGGGATCGGCTTCTCTCCAATTCTCCATACACCCAGTTCAAGTGGCATTCATTCCTCCTAGAGGAGTCCCCCTACTCCAGAACCGCCTTGATCAACGCGTCAACGGCATCTGAGTAGAACTCGATGCTGATCTTGGTCGCCAGATCGTCGGGTAGATCGAACAGCTGCTTCCGAGATGAGACAGGCATGAGTAAGATCTGAGCCCCCTTCTCGATGGCGAGTTCGGCGATGGAAACCGGATTCGGGAGCAACTCGACGGAGCCGCCGAGATTGAGAGCTCCCACCAGCACGAGGCCTCCCTTGATGCTCCGCTCAATCAAGCTGCTGCACAGCGCGAGCAAGATTGGAAGCCCGAGTCCGCCTCCTGATGTGTCTGTGTCCATCGCTCGCATCTGCAGGCTGAACTCATGCCCGCGTGGATCGCGGTCTCCGACTAGCTCTCGTGCTCGGACGTAGAGATTCTGCTCCCCGAATCGGACACTCTCACGCAGCGCCGGGGGTACTGGCGCGTTCAAGATCTTGACGCCGCTTCCAGGTCCCGCGTTGACCTCAATTCGGTACAGAGCGGAGCCGGCTTTGTCCGATCCAGGGCTGATTGCCCAAACCTGACCTGGAGCGAGGGGATCAGTATCGATTGCCCGGTCGCTATGTAGCTCTGGTGGTGCGACGAACTGCTCAACATCGTCTGTGCCGAGGAAGTAACTGAAGTGAGTGTTGCGGAATTCGGAACGCACGATGCGTTTCTGCTGTTCCTTGACCCTCCGCCTTGATTCCAATGCGATACGCACGATTCGCTCAAGCTCCTCATCCGGGACCTGCATCTCCACCGAAGGGAAGAGCAACTTGATCAACCCGCTTGTCGTCTTATTCACCGCTTCGATGTCGCGACCACTCAGCGCGCCGCCCCAATTCACCCGTCCCTGCAGAGCAGACACCTGGCTCCCTGTGCGCAGGCGATTCCAGCACTCCGCAAGGAAGTCGCTGACCAAGCCAAAGTGGTCAGTCAGGTGCTCGTTCGGGTTCACCTTCGGGAACTCCCATCCGGGCAAGTAGGCGTGGATTCGATCCATGAACGCTGTGTCTTCTCGCATCTCTGGAGGTAGAGGACTGAACAGGTGGGCAATACGCTGCTGGTGCTTCACGTCCACATCAAGGTTCCCCACCATGACGATGCTACCATCAGCACGTATGCTCTCCTTGCCGCGCGAGAACTCCCCAGATGCCATGTAACCCTTCATGATGTTCACGCCGTCCTTCTGATCAAACGAGATCCCCGAGATCTCATCGAAACAGACGATGTCGTATAGGCAGACCAGCCCTCTCTGGCCATTGGCCAGGTTGACGAACAGTTTCGCGACCGTCGTCTTTCCGCCCGACACAAGATGGGAGTAGGGAGAGATCTGCTGGTAGAGATGGCTCTTGCCGGTTCCTCGAGGGCCGAGTTCAACGAGGTTATAGTTCCTCTCGACGTAGGGAACCATCCGCAGTAGCGTGACCCATTTGGCACGATCAGTGAGATTCTCGCTTTCGAGGCCGATCGAGCGGATGAGGAAATCGATCCACTCCTCGGTGGTGAAGCTCTCGCGTGCCTTCTGGAAAACATCAAGCACATCAGGGGAGGAGAGCTGGATAGGTCGCAGGCTCTCGACTGCAAACGGTCTCCCATTCTGCTCCAAAGCAATCGTTGCGTCGTAGCCAAGGGTAACCTCGGCATAGAAGCCGTCGAGCAACATACGCTCATGGTCGTGGACTAATTGATCGGAGATCCGCGCATCTCGAAGGTTCAGACTGGGCAATTCGGCGATGAAGCAGTCGTGTTTCGAATCCAGTCGTGCCTTGACCAGATCGATCAGCTTCTCTGATCCCTTCTCCCGTGCCTTCGCCTTAAAGAGCTCAGCCTGACTTGCCGTCACCGTACGTTCTTGCAGCTGCTGCTCGACGATCTTCAAGCCTTCCTCGATCTCCTTCTCGTCCACTGTCGCGCAGTAGCGTCCGAGGAGGAATTCGACGACGTACGTTGGGATCGGATACTGCCGGCTGTACTTGCGAACCAGATCCTTCCGAACGAGGTATCCATCGAATGCATCTGCTGCAAGTTGGTCTATGCGATCGAGTTCCATTTCTATATCTCTCCTCCGACAATCGTCGATTCCTGCGCCACGACGCGGCCCTCATTATTGATGATGACAATACAGGCAGCAGAGCTCTCAAGTTCCTCGTCTTCCACAAGGAGCCCTGCTTTGCCCTCTTCGTCGATGCTCTTGGCCGTTGTGACAGTGCTTGACGGATCATTCGGGCGCGTTCGAACATCGGCCGTCAGTCCTGAAGTTCCGGCAGTAGCAATCGTCACCCTGCAGCGAAGACCTGCCCATGAAACGGATTCGATTCTCACAGCGTCTTGGGCAATCGCCGCATCATTAGAAATTGTGAGGTCAGGGATTACACACTCCTGAAGACTCACGCCGCCATGAGCGTAGACAACATTGGCTCGAAACACGCAAGCCCCAGGGGCTGCAGCGAAGCGCTCACTCGGATTCCAACTCCACCCAAACACCGGTACGTCTACATGAGATGTGTCACTGATCACGGCACACCGAGCCCAGCGGCTCTCCGTCAGGTATTTCGGAAGCTCTACCTTGTTCAAGCCTTTCGGCATGTACAGCCATCCGTGATCTGTCACAACGCGCACGCGTTTCCATCCCGCAGCCAGCAGCCCGAACACACGTTCGAGAATCTGTTCAAGCTGTCGATCAATCTGATCTGCCAAATCCAACCCCAAGTCATGCCCCAGCTTGTCAATCTGAGCAGACTCCGTCCAGCCGATTGAATCCAGAAGTGGCGGAGTGGCAAGAAGTCCATCAACCTTCTCGATCCCCCGTTCACGTAGTAGTCCTTCGATCTTTCCGGAAGCAAGGCTCTTCCGCTCTGTGCCATATTGAGGTGTGAAGTCCTTGAGAAGCGTGCTTTGGGAGGAGACATGGTTGGCAACGAGTGTCACGGCTGGTTTTGCAGTTGCGGTCACAGTTGGTAGGGCTGCCCAGCGCCACGAGACGAGTATCTCAGCGCCTCGCTCTTCTGCAAGCAACACAAGCCACTCAGCCAGGTCGTATCTGAGCCCGTCGACGAACAGGAGACAATCTCCTGGCGACAGTTCAATAGGGGAATTCACATCGAGGGGATTGACTTCCTTTTCAAGAAGTGCGTTCTGAAATCGCGAAGCGCCATCCTCGAGCCAAGGAAGGTAGATCGAGCGAATGACTCCGCCTACCGCTTCGCGATCTTCGCTTTTCTGGACAGCTGCGATGGCCTTCAGCACGGCGGCATCAGCGCGATATCCATGCTCACGATGTTGTTCAGACATCTCTGCTAGTGAATGCCCACCCGTAGCGCGTTGCACGACTTCAGCTACTATGGATAGGTGTTCCAGGGCGAACGCCAGCGGGCACATGTTGAGTTTCGCCCAGACCCATTGACGTCGACTGCCATACCTGTCCTCCAACGCAATGATTCGTTTGCACGCCTCATGAGCAGGCAAATCAGCAATCTCCCAAAGATCGGCGCGCAGCTGGTTCTCGTCTTCCTCTGCGAAACCCGGCCAATACTCCGACTTCAACGCAAGAGTGGAAGGTGTCGCCTTTCGCAGGAGCTCCGGAATGCCCGGGTAGGACTCTGGGGATTCCCCGAATCGTCGCCACACCTCTAGCCACGAACTCTGTGGATCCCCCAACTTGCTTGCACCCACGAGTTCCCCATCGCCTTCGGGATCAAACCCGTAGCTCTCACTGCATTGCTCACGGAAGGCTGTCCACTTCTTGCTATCCCATTCGCTTTGGGTTGCCTTAGGATTGCTTAGCCAATTGAGCAACTCTCGCACAGGATCTCCGACCATCAGGAGATTGAAGTCTTCGCCTTCCAGTCTCTTCCCTCGAAGACGATCGATCGGCGTGGTTGCCAACCGGCTTAAGCAGCCTAGCATCGCGCGCTTCGTGGCCGCGTCGCCAGCTACGTTGAGGCCAAGGCCTCCATCATCGGAGACAAGAAACGCCTCAACCGTCCAGTCGCGGCCGTTCCTTTGATTCCAAATCGTTCCACGATATTGCAGCTCCACGAGGGGACGCACCTCGGGCGGACAATCCTCGACAGCTCTCAGCTGTTGCCGGCTCACACCCGGCATGTAGATGATGGGGACGAGCGCGTCTTCCCATTGAACGTCAGGGAAGTGTTCGGCGCGTGTCTTCGGCTCGATGACACAGCGAAGCCAAATGGCTGGACCAGTTGACTGTTCTGGCGAATAGTTGCCAAGAGTGAGGAGCTGTGGCATAAGGGGGCGCAGCAACTCCATGATCGGCTTCCACTGGCTGCTACTATCCGCCCACAATACAGCAGCCGGCGGGCTGGCATCGCCAGCGTTGTAGTGCGCGGCCTTCAGTAGCGAAGCTCGGACATGTTCCAACAGTGTCGAAGTCATGTGTGAGGTACCTCGAGAAACCCAGCCGGAAGTATCCGGAAGGCAATGAGGTGCCGGATTCTTCCGGATATTGACTGATCGTGTCCCTGCTTCCGGATACTCGGATTTCGCATCGGCTTGCCGTTCACGATTCCGCCTGACTGGTTTGGTTTATCCGCGCTTCGAGCTCCCGCAGACTCTCCACGATGTCCTCCCAGGCTGGTGCGTCACCGAAAATCATCTCTCGCATGCGCACGTAGTCGGCACGCAGAGAATCCATCCGTACTTCGCTGGGGACCAGATGGATTCCTCCTGGAACGGCTGTTTCGTAGTGAGCCCAGGCGGAACTGAAGAACAACTGCTTGTGTGCGACGACTCGCGCCAGAAGATCCAGATCCTCTACGGCCTCTTTTCCGATATCTCGCAACGCCAGCTGGTAGAGATCATAGAAGTGTCGCGACAGACGCTCGGGTTTGTTCGCCGGCCGGTGATACTCAGCGTGAAGAAGCGTCACCTTCTCCCAGAAAGTACGTCGTGCATCCAGCACGTGAACCTGGCATGAAGCCACCTCAAACACATCGGGATATGCCTCGGCGGCGTAAGGCCGAATCGTACGCTCCTGCGCCGGCCAGTCATCCGAACGTGCCCCCATCTCCAGTCGAATTACCGGACGAATAGCCTTGGGGAGGCCTTCAGACAGTTCGCTGTGCGGATAGGAGAAGATGATTGTCTGTGAGTCCGCCGCGTCTAGTTCCACACTCCAACCCGTGGCACCGAGTACAGATGCGAAGTCCCGGCGCATCTCCGGCACGAATCGGTCACGGATCGCCGTCTCGCATGCCGCGACCAAGGCGCTGATCCGCCGCCTTGTCTCGTTGCCACTGATTCCCGGCTCTTCGGGGTCGCGTTGGCCCGTGAATCCAAGATCCTGGCGGCTCAACGACAAATCGACATCTTCCGAGAATCGCTCGATGGCGGCATAGGCCTTCGACAGAGACGTGCCTCCCTTGAATATCAGCTGAGGACGAAGACGTAGCACATCGTAGATACGATGCAGCGACCAGCACACCCAGAAATCCTTCTCGATGATCGAAGGCGCTCGCTCTGGGTGAAGGATTGCAGCTGACTGTCGGAATAGGTTGACTCGCTCTGTCGCTGGTGCTCGGGCAATCTGATCCATCAGCGCATTTCCTCCCTTTGAACTTCCTTGATCACCGGCAGCATCCAGGCAGGTGCGTGGCGGAGATTGCGCATCAGTTCAGCCTTCTCTTCCCGTGAAAGGATCGCTTGCAATTGGCGAACGACTTCAGAGGCTACGCCATCTCGCCCAACATGACGTAGCGCCTGCAGAACCAGCGGAGCCATCCGGCCGGTGACATCCATTGTCTTTGGTCCTCGGTTGAGGAGCTTCACGGTGTAGGGCCCCAGTTTCAGGGTCTGGGTTCGACCATTGGTGTAGTAGACGATCTTCGCTGGAACCTGCGTTGAAAGGCCGAGTGCATTTGCAGCACGTGCGCCTGATGGCACCACCTTCAAGCCGTTGTTTTTTGCCCATGCTCGAACCAATTCGTCGGGCGATGGTGTCAGAGGCTGGTCGAGCAACGTGCTCATTTTCGGTAGATCGTACAACCCACGCTGAATTCGCCGGATCTCTCCCGTCCGTGCCAACCGCGAAAGCGATTGGTCTACGGCCGCTCGATTACCCAGGTCAAGGAAGTCACGTGTGGCCACAGGTCCACGTCGGGCACGCAGCCTGGCAAGGATCTTATCAGCGATAGGATGTGTTGTGTTCATCATCACCACCTATTGTCAGAAATAGCGATCGTTATTTCTGACATTCTATTGCCCTCCTAGCCCATGATCAATGCCGTCCTCGCTCGCTTCCTCCCGTGCCTGGCGTTTACTCTCATTTGTGTAATGCAGGTTGTTCCAGCGGTTGCCGTCGAACTTGTCGTTGCCGAGGAAGTCTTGGGTCTGCTCGTTCCAGCTCCAGAACCAGGGGAACTGGTCTTTGGGGCGAAGACTGATTGGCTCTTTGCCACGATCTTTGCCCCATTTGATGTTCGGCTTCCAGCGGAAGATGCCGGCCCCCTTCTTCCCACCCGGGATGTCTGAGGCCAGGAACGGGCGGGCGTTGAGTCGTACGCCGTCGTTGATGTCGGGTGCCCAGCCGATGGGTTGCTCGGCCAGCGACTTCCAGCGGATGAACAGGTCAAACGGTGGTTCGCCTTCGAGGATGGCGACCAGGCGTTGTCTCAATTCGAGCGTTGCGGCGAGCCGGTCTTCTGCGCCGGCCGTGCCGCGCCTCACGCCATCTTCTTGTCGAGCAATCCAGTCGCCGAGATAGCTGTAGGTTAGGTTATCGAGTGTTCGCCGGCCACCTCCATCAGCCTCGGCCAACTTGTGGTAGTTGACGAGCGCATGGAAACCATCACGCGCTCGGCCATCCCAGATATGCCAGACGAACGGGCGATGGTGGAACAGCTTGCAGTGTTGCTCGAAGAAGTCGTTGCGCAGCCATGCATCGAGATCCGTTGCCTTGGAGCCCGTCTCTGCGATCAGTTCGCGTTCCCTTTCTGGCGTCCAGGCATCACCCAATGCGGCTGCAAGAAGTGTGCGCAGGCGTTCGGCAGCCGGCTGTTCGCCACGGATGGAGGAGATGCAGACGACGCCATCTTCGTCTGCGAATTGCAGAAGATCATCGCAGCGGGCTACCCACTCGCGAGCCTCGTCGGCGAGGTGCATATCGGGATCGAGCTCAGGTGGCCATCGGTGGCCGAGTAGACGTCCGACGGCGACCTGGAGAATGCTTTCTGTCTCTGCCTTCGCAGGATGGCCGTGGAAGAGCCATTGGGTTGGATCATCGGAGTGTGGTTCGGGCAGGCCTTCTGGGTACTCCTTTGCAGCTATCTTCTGCCAACGTGCTAGGTCGAATGGGACCTTTCCGATTGTCGCGTTTGTGATGTTGATCTTCTGGTCAATCCGGCGGACGTCTCGCTCAAAATCGCTGGATGCGCAGTACGCGTAAATTGCGGACGCTACTGCAGCGTTTCCCGGAAGCAGTACGCACACGTTATTGTCGAAGGCAGCTCCTGCGTAGTTCGACACGCAGAGGCTGCTCATCTGGCTGACAGCAATGCCGATTCTCCCCCACGCTTCTTGCCCCCGTTTCCATGAACCACCAAGACGCCCATTGAGCGACTCGATGTAGCGAAGGTAATCGCCTTTGCCTCCACACCACTTGATGATCTGCGTGAATCCAGAATAATGCGCAGTAGTCTTGGCGGTCGTTTGCTGGAGAACCCAATCCTCTCTTATCTGTGGGAGTTCCCAGAATGACCTCCCCCACCGAGAGTAATCTCCTGTACAGATGCCCGCCAGGGGGGTGCAGAAGGTCTCAAGTAGCTTGCCTCCCGCCGCAGATTGCATAGTAATTCGCACGTCTGGATTCTTCAGTTGCTCCAGTTGCGCGACAGTTTGTGCGCGTCTTGCTGTGGTTCCAGCTTCTCCACTCTCAGATTCCGCGCCTCGTAGGAGACAGGCCTTCTTGACTGGATGACGCGCTTCAGTGGCATCAACCCCACTGATCAGGTGATTGTCATCCGCTTCCCAGCCCGAAAGAATGAGAAGCATGACATTGAAGTCCCACATAGACGTCTGGAATCCTTTCGGGCCAAGACGAGCCACCAAGTTCCACGTCCGCTGCTTGAGCAGTTTCTCTCTTAGTTTGGAATAGGTTCTAAGGAATAGCCAGTTCTGCGGAGCAACTGCTGCTGTTGTGCCGATTCTTGCATTCCAGTTCAGCATTCGCTCAATGAAGATCGTCGCCAGATCGTTTCTTGCCTCGGTGAACGCCTTGTCTGCGAACGATCTGAGTGTGTCGCATTGCTGGTCCCGACCGAGATATGGAACATTCGTAATCGCTAGAGTGTATGAGCCAGTGAGTAGCTCCGCTGCTTTGGCCATTCCCCGTGCTGTCACGGCCCTCTCATGCCACTCGTCATCGATGGCCGCGGCTTCCAGGGCCTTCTCCAGCAACGGTTGCAGTTCAGCGAAGTCCGCCACAAGCAGATCACCAGACAGAGCCTTCGGATCGATCAGCGATCCAAGCGTCGGGGCCTGCTCGAACAGGTCGTAGAGTCTTCCCATGCCAGCTCGAAGTCGCGGATCATCCCCAGCTAGCGAGATCCACTTCCCCTTGGTCGCGCCAACGGATAATCCAGAACACGCTATGTGAAGCGGTGGGAGTTCAATCGGATTGCCGGCCAGCTTCCAAGCGGCCAGCGCCACGTTGAATGCAGCGATCTGTGTACAGCGCGGATCAATCTCAAGACCATGGAGGTTCTCGGAGAGCACAGCATGGATGGCATCTTCAAGCGCCAATTCTTCTTCGTCCACCCGCAGTCGAACAAGAAGCTGAAATCCTTCGTTGAGGAAGTGGCCGCTTCCACAGCAGGGGTCAAGGACCGTGATCTCCTTCGCTGGCACAGGCCAGCTTTCGAAGGTTCCCGCTGCCGGACGCCACGGACCTGTTGGCGTGTCCTCTACATCGCCTTCTTGCGGCTCACGAACGAAGCGCAGGTACTCGAAGTCGTATCCACCAAGCGACTTCAGACGAACAGCATCACGGAGCTCTTGCTCGGTTTGTGCCGTGATCGCAATGTCGGCGTCAGCTGCCAATACCTTGCCGGCGTGCCATGCACCAATTGTATTGTGATAGAGGAACTGCACCATGTAGTGCTCGGTGAACAGCTGGGTGACGGCAGGCAGTTCATCGGCACCGATCTTGTTGCCGCTCTCATTCACTTCCTTCTTCCGTTTACTCTGCCAGAACTGGTACGTCCAACCCAGGCTGTCGTCCGCAGTGAAAACCTTAGGCGGAAGATCATCCAGCAATCGATCGAGCGCTTGCTGGGTTTCCGGAGGAAGCGCTAGTTCAAGCACTGGATCGCCCTCTCTGAAGATCTGTGGTAGCGATTCTTGCGCAAAACGCGCCGCCATCGCTCGGGGATCCTCGCTGGCTTCACGCGCCAGCTCCTCGCACTCCTCCATCGTGATCGCAATCCCTATTTCTGGCTCGATCAGCAAATTGTTCTCAGCAAGGAACTGGGCGAACAACATCCGATGCCAGTGCTCGTAGGCGACTTCGCGAATCAGATGTCGGATCTCCAGCCGCGCACCCTCCTGCTCATCACCCAGCTGTCGGCCACGTGCACGGAGGCGATTGCGAAGCCTGCGCCGCTGCTCGTTCATGTGCTCATACGGCTCATAGTGATGGACGGCCAGCGACTCCAGCGCGATCCGCGCGCCAGCTTCTGCAACATCCCGTGCCTCAATTACCGTCTTCTCTAGCTGATTACGCAGCTCAGTACTCAGAACGGACATACAGGTAACTCCCTAGGAGATGATGATGGGGCCGTTCTCGATTTCCTTGCGAAGCTGGACTTCTACCTTCGCCAGCCACTCCGTGATGTCTGCCTCTGTCTTCAAGACGCCTCTGGCAATCTTGACGGGATGCGTCTTGGGTTCGAGTTCCCGAGCAGCGAAGACAGCCAGGTCTTGGAATTGCTGAGAGAGGGCCGCGGTTTTCGTTGTCCAATTGGCAATCGGCGTTTCATCCAGTGTCTGGAGCAGGTTCTTGTCGTCACCGATTGGTTGCATGTCTGAGAGAGCGAGATTGTGAGCGCGTATTGCCTGCTCCTTCTTCTCTTTGGGGAGCTGCTTCCATACCTCGCGTTCTTCCAGTTCAGCTTGGAGAGCATTACGCGACTCCTGATATGCCTTGCGCGCTGTTGTCAGCTTGTTGCGTAGGAGATTCGCGACTGCTTTGCTGATGTCAGGCAAGGGGTTACTCGGCTCGAGAAGGCGCCGTTCATTGCCAACGGCGGTCGCCTGTTTCTCAAGCTCATCGGTCCCCTCCAGGCCTTCTGCATGGTGGAGCGATTCCTGGAGTTCTGCCCATGCCGGTAGACGCTCCGCTGCGAGGTGGGCGCGGCACTGCCAAACTTCTTCCTTCTCTCGAAGTTCGCCCGCCCGTCCAAGGATGGCTGCAAGTTGTTCGTTCCCAGCGAGGTTCCGCAGATCTTCCAGATCGTTGGTGTCTGGCGCTTCGGGCAGAGGTGGCTTCCCGCCGCTCTCCGCGGCAAGTTCGATCAGATGAGCGATGTACTCGCCCGCCTTAATTGGCTCTTCGTTGGGTTTGCAGTCGATACCACCATCCTGGAAGAGCTTGCGTAAGCTCATCTTCTGCTTGGCGTTGAGGGTGATGGCTTCGGTTCGGAAGTCCGTCATCGGAATCTTGTTCTGGTCTAGCTGTCCACGTTCGACGGGGCTTCCCTTATAGCGGGTTCGAAGATGGCCGGTGGCGTGAAGCACGATCAGTGCGCCATTGATGGCATCACGAGGCCATCCGTAGGGGGTTGCGCTGAAGGTGCTCCGGATCTCCTTGCCTTGCTTGCCTGCCCCGATCTCGCGAAGGATGGCTGCTGTAACAGGATGCTGTTCTGCAGCCCCGGTCCAGTCTACAGCAGCAAGAGCGGCATCGTCGCCCTTGCGCGCGCGGTCGATCACGGATGTCCATCGACTATCGTCTGCATCGCTGAAATTGGGGAACAAGCGCACCATAGATGCTCTAGCTGCTGACTCAATCTTGTTTGTCAACGCCAGCTCCAACTGCTCATTTCCACCGCCTTGAAACACCTTGGCGGCATCGACCACATCACGCACGATTTGCTCGCGCATCTGCTCGGCGCGACTCATGGTCGTGGACATGGCGTCATAGGCCTCTTGGCCTTCTCGCGTTGTGGGTGTTCCTTTCATGTGAATGGTGTTCTCGGCCGCATCATGAGCAATGATGGCCTTCTGAAGGTCTTCCGCACTCGCCTTCGGAATGTGAACGAAGATCATCGGACTCTCGTTTCCCGCTTCTCGAGCGTCGGACACCACAGTTGTCTCGCTCTCACCCCATCCATCCCTGACCCAGACAGGAATGTCCGTACCCGCAACTTGGGGCGCGTCAGCTCCGAAATGAACGGATAGCTTGCGAGGGTCCTTGCTCTGCCCTTGCGTGAGACGCACGCCGCGCAGTACCTCGTTGCATCGGGCTTGAATCAGTGCTGAGCGCTTCTGAGCAATCGTCGATACATGGGAGTTTAGCCGTGTCTGCTGATTTCGATACTCTTGCGTCCATTCGCTGCTTGCTTTGGTTTGTAGGCTGTATTCGCCATCCTCAACGATGATAAGGATGCCTCGTTCTGCGAGCTGGTCTAGGACGACAGGGACATCCCGGCGGAGTTCTGTGCCGTCGCTGGTTAGGTTCTCCACAAGCAGGTCAGCCAACATTTTTGGGGTCGCACGTACGCCAATGTCGATTCCCTCGTCGCGTGGGATCTTTCGAATGAAGAAGATCAACTCGCAAAGCCGCCTGGCGAGTTTGCCGTTCTTCGTCCCGTCGTCCAATTTCTTGATGGCCTCATCGATCTCTTTGATCAGAGACCCGCTTTGCAGGAGACCGGGGCGCTGCTGCGCAAAGAGGTAGTCAGCGGGTACGACGGTCCCCAGTGGTGCGTCGGCGGTGTCTCGGACAGCATCGTGGACCATGCGAAGCTGGGTACGCAGCTGGCTTGAGGTGCCAGGAACATCGACCGCGCGAAGAGCCGCTTCCCAGAAGCGCCTACGTACGGGAAGTAGGGGATAGTCATCGACAATGATGTCCTTGTCTTCCGATCGTGCAGCGATACGCGAGCCCATCAGCTGTCGGTCAATCTCACCACGGGTCTTCTCGATAACTGTTTCAATTGGAGAGCGCTGGTCCGCCTTCTTGGCTAGCACGACTCTGCGTGTCACTGTCTCGACGTCAGTGTCAGAGAGCTCAACAGCCACGGTGAATCGGTCTCGCAAGCGCTCAAGCAACGGATCATCTGCGGCGAGCGCTGTCTGACCGGCTCCAATGAGCAAGACGCGACTGTCCATTTGCTTACACAGGGCTTCGGCCATATCTTGGATGTCTCTCGAGAGTTCGCTGCTCCCTGCGATATAGAGCTGTATTTCGTCGAGGACGATGAGCGTCGACGGGAGCTGGCCGTCTACCTCAAGGGTTTCGCGAAAGATGCGGACAAACTCACTTGTCGGGAGATCGTCCTTCTTTGGGAATTGCTCCCCGAGTAGTGAACGAACGTGCTTGATGTCCGATGCGAAATCTGGATCAGCCTCAAGAAGAGCTTTGGCAAGCACGGGGCTGACGTACAGGCTGTGAAGTTCGTCGTAGAAGCTCTTCTTTTTAGCTGAGAGAACTTCCTCAACTTCGTCCTTGACTTGTTCGAAGATCCCATTTCCCTTGAGCCAAAGGCAAAACTGTGCTTGGGGAAGCGCCTCTGGAAGTCCCACAGACTTGAAGAGCATTCGTAAGACGATCAGAAGTGGGCTGAGCCCTCCACCCGAAGGGAGGAAGCCTCCAATCGCGTGAGTTCCGCCGCATCGCTTTCCATAGTTGTCCAGCTCACGCAGACTTGCTTCAATATCGTTTGGCAGGTGTGCGAGGTCTCTCGCACGTACTCCGTCACTCTCAAATTGGGTGTTTACCCAAAGGTGTCGCAGCATCTTGAGAAGATGAGATTTCCCGCTGCCATAGAATCCGCTGACCCATGCTGCGGGCTGACTGGGCGACGAGACATGCCCTTGATAGGAATCCAGGATCCGAATCAAACCCGAGCGATACTGCCCTTCACATACGAAATGTTCGAGTTCATATCGCAGAGCCTCAATCTCCTTTGCTGTGACTGCGTCTTTGACCGCAACGACGCCGTCATTGGGCAGTGTGGCCGTTGATGGATCACGCACGAAAACTTCGCGGTTCTTCATTGATCGCTCACCCCGTCATGCAATGTGATTGGTACAGCCAAATAGTTCCAGCCATCTCGCGCATCGAGCAAACGGTAGTTCGAGTCTTCATATTCACCGGGAAAGAAAAGGACGAGCCTGCCTCGAACATCATTGATGATCTGTCGGAGAACGAGAGAAAGCCGAGTCAACCCAAACAGGCTGCCTGCTCCCAGAACAGCAATGACGGTATCTTCTGAGACGTCGTCTGCGAGAAGCTGCCCTCGTATGCGATCAGCCACGTGCTCAGTGAACCCATGCTCCAAGCTCATCTCAAGCGCGCCTGGATCTTCGAAGTACTCGTCTCGATAGTCCTCTGATGCCATCCACTCAGCGAATGCTGGAGTTAGATCAACGAGCTTCCAGTCGTGGTTCGCTTTGGATGTCGCCATCTCAAAAGCAACCAGCCGCGCGCGCAACTGACGCTCATCGTTCTTCGGATAGACGATGAAGATTGTCTTCTGATCGCCAGAGAGATTCCGCTGCCAGGGTATAGCGATGTGTCTCTGGTACTTGGCAGCAAGATCCTCAATTCGTCCCATGGATTAACCCCTTCTCATGTTCAGTCAGCAATCTGCCAAACGAGAGCTCCGTAACGCCTCCGCCACGGCTCATATCAATGAATCCAAGACGCTTTGCGTCGAATGCCAGTCCAACTGCTTCCTCTTCTCCCAGATCAAGGATTCGAACCCACATAGAACGCAAGAGACTGTCGCTGCGCATCCCGAGCGCATACCCAAGGAAGACGGCATAGGAAAGAGCGGCAGGGGTGGAGGTGACTCTCCTCCTGAATTTGCGGGAACGTCCTTCGAAGTGACCGGACTGGGTCCACGTCGAAGCGGCATTCCGAACAACTTTGTCCAGCGTGCTATCGTTCAGTCTGTCGTTGACGGCTGCGCGTACGGCATCAGTCATCGATTGACGACCAAGCTCCTCTCCGGGCGCCATCTTCAAGACGCAATCCGCTGTCGCGCGAAGCAAGGGATCACGCGCCAGTGCCATCAAGAGCGCGAGCAGAGATCCTCCATGCTTGTCTCGTTCCCAGAACAGCCGAAGAATTCGGAATAACGGAACCGCAAGATCGAATGAATACAACTCATTCAGCCTTTGGGCAGTGAGTCTACGAGTGGAGTGTGTGTTCTTCGCGAGGATGTTGTCCTCGATGATCGCGTGGACGTAAGCGCTCCTCTCTGCATCTTCCGGAATGGACTGAAGCAGGTGTGTCAACTCGCTCAACATCATCGTTCGACTCGTATGGGTACCCTTGTCGCCCAAGCGAAAGCCGATGGATTCAAGCTTTTGCGCTATCTCGTCAGACGCGCTGGCGATCAGATCTGGCCAGTGTATGGGCATAGTGGCATGCAGTATATCACGCCGGCCAGTTTGCCGGCAAACATCTGAACTCTCATCCGACATGCCCCCACAAGCCAAAACGCCCCTGGGGCGAGGCCCTGGAGCGCGGTCATGTCCTATCGTGCAGCGTGTTTGTGACACGTTCACACGGGTCTGTGTCCTTTCTGCTGCTTCATTTCACTAACGTATATGAATACTACTGGAATGGCTGGAAACGGGCAAGAAATGGTGGTTAGACCAGTGATCAGTAACGAGTAATGAGTGACGGGTGAATGGTAAGTCGTGAATCAGTGAATGGGAACTCTTCGAGTTCCTTGGAGTTTCGGAATTCTCCGAAACTCTGGGTGATTGGTGAATGGTGAGGCGTGAGGCATGTGATGTGGCAACTCACCGATCAGATGTGTGAGTTGCTTGAGGGAATCCGATGCGCGGATTCCCTGGCGATGTTCTGTGCCTGAGAGGCAAGTCGTGAATGGTGAGAAGCGGTCAGCAGTCAGCAGTCAGCGAGAAGCGGTCAGCGATCAAACAAAGGGGACAGGCTGCTTTTTCAGCAAAATGGACAGGCACCGGCAACGCTCCGCGTTCATTGAAATGCTTGAGGGTCCGGGACGTGTTCTTGCCTCGGACCCTCGCTGTGCTTCGCTTGTGTATCCGGATTGAATTGTTGGAATTACCAGTTCCCAACCCCCGCTCGTACGGGG
>SDBT01006004.1_pt1 | contig 20294 bp, 12 predicted proteins | sample 2277101 | NCBI WGS metagenome assembly SDBT01 (sample SAMN10404973, study PRJNA504765) | marine sediment metagenome | isolation source: marine sediment core GS10_PC15, 103 cmbsf | place: Arctic Ocean: Southern Knipovich Ridge | collected 2010 | reverse complement strand
ACTGGAAGAGGCGATGCTTAAGGAAGACTTATTTTCCTGGCCATTGTGCGTATATTCCTTTGAAAAGGAAGAAGTAAGGTTACCTCACAACTATCCGTTTCCAAAGTACGAAAACGGGGATATATTCTTGTCTTGGGTTGAACTTGGCACACGATCATATGCCGGATACGATCCCGGTATTGCTATGAAATATATTAACAACATCATTGGACAATATAAAAAGGACGGCTTGGCTCATCAGCGTTATGCGCGTGTCTCCCAGAGTGGTTTGGGTGTTGATATTTTGGCTGGTAATGGTATGGCTATTGTGGGATTATACCGTAATATTTTAGGCATTCAGCCGCAGTACAACCGTCTGTATCTCGAGCCGCATCTGACGGAAGCATTAAATAATACTATGGTACGATACAACTTGCGGGACACTGACTACCGTATTGTCCTGAGAACTGATCACTACCAAATATCGGCTGATAATTTTACTATCAGTTCCAGCCGGGCCTTCGGCATTAACACCAATGCTATGCGGCTGCAATACTATGAGGGCAAAAGCAGTACGCCCCGATTGAGTTTTCAAAGAGCGGGGAAAAGCGACTTGTATGTTAGCATTTTCGAAGAGGGTGACGAAGGACTACCGGTCTGGACAGTACAAAGTGAGAAACCTCTTATTGTGGTACAAACCGTTTACGGCCTTGACGCCGGTGTGAAATATTGCTTGCACGTTGGATCTGAGGTTCTTGAAGAAAGGGTTGCCGATGCTAAGGGGAGTTTATCCTTTTCGCTGAATCTGACAACGGGACAAGAAAAACATATCACATTGGTGGCTGTCAGCTTTGATAACAGCCCGGATTAAGTCGGGAAAAAAAGCTTGGGTGAAGGTGGTGGTTACATGATTTCTCAGGCACACATTATTCTAAACGACGTTTCACCAGAACGGGTATTGAATTGGAAAGAATATAAAATAAAAATGATTAAAGGACTAAATATTAATGAGATATAATAAAAGTAAAATCATTTTTTGGTTCAGTTTTAGTCTATTATTATCGGTGTTCTCTTGTGAAAAAAACGAGATTGAGATAAAGCCTGTGGATTATGTAAATCCTTTTATCGGAACAAAAGGCGAAGGTAATGTTATCCCCGGTGCATTAAGACCGCACAGCATGGTTAAATTGAGTCCGGATAATTTAAATTCCCCCCTTAGTGGATATGAGTATGATGACAATTACATTGTCGGATTCAGTCATACACATTTACAGGGTACAGGCGGCGGGGCTTATGGGAATATTTTATTATATCCGATGGCGAGCGATCTCAATAAAATTATTAGTGGTAAATGTTTTTCAGAATTCAGTCACGCTAAAGAGTCAGCCAAACCAGGCTATTACAGTGTTACCCTGCTGGATGATAACATAAAAGCCGAACTGACCTCAACGGATCATGCCGGTTTTCACAGGTATGCATTTCCGGAATCTGAAAAATCTTATATTCTCATCGATGTTGGACATTCGCTGGGATCTCCGTGCGAAGATGGATATATCGAAATTATTGGCGATGATGTAATTCAAGGTTATGGGCTATACGGTTATCCAGTCTATTTCGTCGCTAAATTCGATAGACCTTTTCAATCTTATGGAACATGGAAAGGAAGCAAACTTGTCAGACCTTTTGTGCCGGTACCGGAAAGCGCGTTAATCGTCGGTGATAACACAGGTCAGCATGGCCTGAAAGGTGAATACTTTGATAATAAAACACTTTCCGGCTTACCTGTTTATACCAGGATAGATAAAACCATTAACTTTCGTTGGGGTATGCGCCATCCGGAAAAGTTGCCTTTAAATAATTTTTCTATCAGATGGACCGGTAAATTGGTTCCACCTGTTACCGGCACCTATAAACTCCGCCTGGAAGGTGATGACGGTATTCGTTTTTATCTGGATAATAAACTCTTAATCGATCAATGGGTCGATCGTGGAGAAACTGCAGACATGGTTACAGTATCTTTGCAAGCCAAAAAACCAGTGGATATCCGAATAGAATATTATGATAATGTTGGCGTTTCGTTGGCACGGCTTAAATGGGATTTAGTACCTGAAATGGGGGAAATTCACGAAAATTCAACCGAGGAATCAGGCAAAAATATCGGCGCATTTGTGCGGTACTCAACGGGAAAAGATGAAAAGATCCAGGTCAAAACAGGCATTTCTTATATTAGTGTGGAACAGGCCCGGCGGAATCTGGACAGGGAGATCCCTGACAGGGAAATCCCTGGCTGGGACTTTGATTCAATTCAACAAGAATCAGAAACTATTTGGAACAACTTGTTAAGCCGTATAAAAGTTGAAGGCGGTACGCAAAAACAGAAAGTGAAATTTTATACTTCACTTTACCATGCGCTTATTACCCCAATCGATTACACTGAAGAGGATTTCTACTATAGCGGTATAACGGGTGTTAGGGAAATCTATCCGGCAAAGGGACGGCGTTTTTACAGTGATGACTGGTGTACGTGGGATACCTTTCGCTCTACACATCCTTTACAAACAATTGTTGAACCGGAGCGACAGGCGGATTATGCTCAATCTTATGTAAGCATGTACGAACATAGCGGTTGTCTTCCAAATTGTCAGGGAAGTCGGCTAGGCTGCAATATGGGTATGGATGCCAATCACACCATTTCGGTACTTGTCGATATTTTTATGAAAGGATTTACTGACTTTGATTATGAGACGGCATATCAGGCAATGCGTGAAAATTCGTTAAATAATCCCGGGGGTAACGAGGAATTATCGCAAGATTATCTCAGTCTTGGATACATAGCATTTGAGTATGATGGTGGTGCACGTGAAAAGAAATCATCTTCCTTTACCCTGGAGCGTGCCTATAACGATTGGTGTGTAGCACAAATGGCAAAAGCACTTGGCAAAGATGAGGACTATAAGCTTTTTATGCAAAGAGCCATGAATTACCAAAATCTTTTCGATGCTGAAACAGGATTTATGCGGCCCCGTCATAAAAACGGCGCATGGAAGGATCCGTTTGATCTAGGCAGTAAGCAAGGCAATAGTAATGGTTTTACCGAAAGCAACTCATGGCAAATGACATGGTTTGTCCCTCAGGATATTCAGGGACTGATCAATCTCATGGGCGGCAGAGAAAGTTTCGTTAAAAAACTAGATCAATATTTTCTTGAAGATCGGCACAACCCCGGCAATGAACCTGATTTTATTAATCCATTTTTATTTAATTATGCCGGTGCGCCCTGGAAAACACAAGAGGTTGTAAGGGAAATTATGGCAAAGGCGTATGGAAGCGGGCCTGACGGATTAAAAGGAAATGACGATTCCGGTGCATTATCCGCATGGTATGTGTTTGCTGCAATGGGACTTTATCCCGTTACTCCCGGTTCAAATATCTATGTAATTACAAGCCCGATATTCAGCAGTATTCTAATTGATAACGGTAACAAAAATGGTACTACATTTCAGATAAAAGCTAAAAATAGTTCGAAAGAAAATAAGTATATTCAATCAGCAATGCTGAACGGCGTGCAATTAGAAAATCCATGGATTTCACATTCGGATATTTCGAATGGCGGCACATTGGCGTTGACCATGGGGACAGCACCAAATAAAGAGTGGGGTTCCCGGCTTGAAAATACTCCGCCATCAATATCGGAACCTTAATTATTCATTTCTTATATTATTTAATTTCGTTAAAAAGTAATATTTTTGTATTTATTTTTGTCTTTTCGTAACCTTCTACCTCAAATAGAATCTCAAAATATTTTGGTATATAGCCATATTTTTCTACAAACATTTTTTCCAGTTTATTTGATAATAGTGGTACAGTGAGATGTCTGATCGCTTCTTTTATGCCAACGTCAAAAAATCCGGTAAAAAACAATATTGGTAAGTCGCCAGGCCCTGGAATTTTTACAACAACGGGATAATCCTTAATATAATATCTATACGAATCAACATCTGATATGCCACCACTCTTATACTCTGTTGAGTATGTTTTAAGAGTGTCTAAATTTTTATCCAAATAATATAGTTGTCGTGGATTTATATTAAATGCAAAACTAGATTTTGAGAAAAATCGTTTTAGTCGGGCAGAAGTTATAAATTCACCTATAAAAATGATATTGTTATTAGCTATATCATGCCATTCTAAGTATGATGTTAATATATATTCAGGTGGAGTGATTTTATTTATTAAAACAGGACAAATACTAAAAATACTGAATAATTGATGTTCATAAAAAAATGATTCATGGGCTTTTACAAGATTTACATGGTCATTCCCGTATTGGGCGTTAAAGTCTACTAAATTTTTAGCGGTGTTAATTTTAGAGTCATGTATTAATCTCCCATCCTCTATATCATGTTCATATTCCCAAAGAACATATAGCTCTCCAAATACAAACAGAACCGGGTTTTCGCTTTGCAGATAATCGGACCAGAATGAATCACTTGTGCTTTTTACGCCAATATTAGCCGTTTTTTTTAAGGCTGTATTCTCACGCCATTGATAAAATGATAACGCTATTAAAAAAACTATCAGAAATATAAGCAGGTATATGGATATAAATTTTCCTTTTGTAATTATCTTTTCTCTTGTTTTTTTACCAATAAATTTTACCTCATAATTTCCTTTTGGAATGCACAATTGTATTTTGTCATCTTTTCCATCCGAGAGATAATACAATGATAACTTTTTCCTGAGGTTATGCAAATGAACCCGGACAATTGTATCCTCAGCAGGATTAAAGTTATCTTTCCTGCCAAAAAATTCCCCTGCAATTGCAGATTCCTTCAAGGAAATTTCTTGCTCAGTGGCCTCAAATAGAAATCGCAGTAAGTCCTGGTCGGTTTTAGAATTAATAAATCCCGGGCTTTGAAGAATTTTTTGTAGAATATGCTTATCTGTGGAACTGGTACTCATAATAGTCCTGAAAAATATTAGTGTTGCTTAGAAGACAAACTTTGAATCCTCACAATCATTATATAACTAATATAACCACAACAGTATAAAAATGGAAGAGCAAAAAAAATGAATGTTTCACATTTTTAACAAAGGTTATTAACAGTTATTAACTTGAAAAGGTGAGAAAAAACCCGTAATAATAACCTGAGCAAACGATTGTGCAATTATTATTTATTAATTAAGAATAAATTTGTGGGATCAAGATGGCAGCAACACTTAAAGATGTCGCAGAAAAAAGCCGTGTTCATCTTTCAACTGTATCCAGAGTTCTCAACAGAAAAGAGAATTTTAGAATCTCATCAAACACGCGTGACAGGATATTTGCTGTTGCTAAGGAACTTGATTATCATCCTAATCAAAATGCCAGGGCATTACGTTTGAAGGAGTGAAATTTGGCCTGTGACAATTATCACCAAAATACGAATAAAAATGTGGTATTTTATAATAAAGACTTTTGCAGGACTCTATATTATAGCGCATCCCGCACCTGCGGGATGCAAACAAAGAAAAGAAGTCCCGCGCCAGAGGCGGGTAAACACGAATTATCACGAATTATCACGAATTTTGACGAATTTCACGAATTAATTTTAAAATTTGATTAATGTAACAACGCGATTAATCGCGTCGCTACTTCTTCTTTGTCATTCCGTAGGAATCTTCCTGCTTGTCGATAATGACTCTTCACGTAGGAAGATCCCTTCTGGATGACACTAAAGTGTTGCTAATCTCCCCAGGCGATCCGCTTGGGCGGAAATAACAAAGTTTTTGGCTATAATAACTTAATTACGAAAGGAGGTAATAATCGGTAAAGATATATAACGTATTAGATTAAAAGGTAATTATCATTAATTACCAACACATTAACCATTAAGGAGAGAAGAATGAGACATTTACTACTATTTATTGTTTTACTGGCCTTATTACCGGCAATTGTTTTTAGCCAGGCAACAATTCAGGTGGCTCCCGGAACAAATGCGATTAGCGCGGCAGTCGCTAATGCTTCCTCTGGAGATATATTGGAATTGGGAGAGGGTGTTTTTATTGAGCAAAATACCGTTGTTATTGATAAAGCACTAATCATCAGGGCCAAAGCTGGTTTATCCACTAAACCTGTCTGGCAAGTGGAATGGGTTGTGGGTGCTGATAGTACCCAGCTTATGATGAAAGTATTAGATCATTTTTGGTTAGATGGAATAAAACTTGATGGAAAAACCGTAGCTGGAGATACTATTCAATCTGGCTTATTAGTCGATAAAGATACGAAGGTTGGTCAGAATATAACACTAACGAATTGTGAATTTGTAAACTATTTGGATTTGGCAATTTATGCGGAAGACTCTCAGGCAAATAATGTTGTCATTAAGTTTTGTACCTTTGCCCATATTCCCGGTGAAAGAGGTGGTGTTGGAACCATAAATTGGTTTTTTGACGACGCAACAACCGACGGTAGTAACTTTTCTATAGTAAACTCTACAATTTATGATACCTATGGCAGAAGTATTTATATAAAAGCAAACAGTGAAATGGATCTTCTGGTAGATCATGTAACGATTGCTGTCGATACTACCGGTAATTGGGGTGAGAAAACGATTGAATATAGAGGGGTAAAGGCTATAATAAGAAATTCTATTATCACCTGTTATCCGGATAGCGCAAATTCTCATGGAATAAGGTTGGGATCTGCAGAGTCAATAGTTGAATATATCTATGCAGGCCCGTTTGTAACTAGTAGAGGTTTCTGGAAAGATAAAGGTGACTTTGTTCATCCTGAAGAAAATATCCTAAATTATGATGAAACAATTCTAACCTTTACTGATCCCGATAATGGTGATTTTTCATATCCCGATTGGCAGGATGCTTACATCTATGGTAAAGATGAGGGCGGTAATGATACTCCTCTAGGCGATCTTCGTGCCTTTGACCTCGTCGATACAACGCCTGATTTTACTCCTATTTATAGTCAAACCACAATTCCGGTAGCTGCCGGAACAAATGCGATTAGCGCAGCAGTAGCCGGCGCTTCTTCCGGAGATATACTGGAATTGGGCGCAGGTACTTTTATTGAGCAGGATACCGTTGTTATCAATCGAGCTATAACCATTATGGCTGCTGCTGGCTTAGAAGATAACTTGCCTGTCTGGCAGATAGAATGGTTTGGTACTGATACTATTCAGAATATGATTCAGCTAAAATCAAGCTTAATACTTGATGGAATAAAGCTTAGCGGAATAACTGTAGGCGGGGATACCATTCAGAGCGCTCTCATAGCCGATGCAACCGCAACGCCTCATCTAATCTTGATAATACAATATTGTGAATTTGTAAACTTTCAAGATATGGCAATTTATGGGGAAGACGCCCTGGCAAAAAAAGTTCTGATTCAAACCACTACCTTTGCCCATATCCCCGGTGCCAGGGGTGGTGTTGGGACAGTAAACTGGTTTTATAACGACACAACTGGTAGCAGTACTTTCACTATGACAAACTGTTTAATTTATGATACTTACGGTAGGAGTATTTATGTAAAAACCCCCGGTGTATTGGATTTTTTAGTAGATCATGTAACGATTGCTGTCGATACTACCGGTAATTGGGGTGAGAAAGTGATTGAATATAGAGGGGTAAAGGCTATGATAAGAAATAGTATTATAACCTGTTATCCGGATAGCGCGAATTCTCACGGAATAAGATTGGGATCTGTAGAGTCAATAGTTGAATATATCTATGCAGGCCCGTTTATAAGTAGTAGAGGTTTCTGGAAAGATAAAGGTGACTTTGTTCATTCTGATGATAATATCTTATATTTTGATGAAACAATTCTAACCTTTACTGATCCCGATAATGGCGATTTTTCATATCCCGATTGGCAAGATGCTTACACCTATGGTATGGATAAAGACGGTAATGCTATACCTTTAGGCGATCTTCGCCCCTGGGGTCTTGTAAATGCTATAGATGATGAAGGTATTGTACACGTTCCTACAAAAATGCAGTTACATCAAAATTACCCCAATCCTTTTAACCCGCAAACGACCATCGGGTTTAATCTCCCTGTGGCTGGCCAGGTATCGTTGACAGTTTATAATACTATCGGCCAGAAAATTGTAACATTAGTAGATCAGCAGATGAAAGCAGGTCAACACTCTGTTACCTGGAATGCCTCCTCAGTTTCCAGCGGTATCTACTTTTATAAAATTCAGATGGATAACAGAGTTCAGGTTCGAAAGATGGTTCTGTTAAAGTAATTCCTATTTGACAATAATAAGGCCGGCTATTCGGTCGGCCTTATTTTCCTTTTATTAGTGTTTTTGCATTTACTTTCTATACTTTTTCGACAAGCAGGAAGATTCCTACGGAATGACAGAATAGAAAATGCCATTTGATTGTCCCGATTAAATCGGGACTGCGGTATGCTATTCTATCCGAAAACTTTGTTATTTTCGCCTGGCGAATCGCCTTGGGAGATTAGCAAAGATTTTACTAATCTGATAGTTTATTAGCCACAAAGTCTCTAAGGCACAAAGTTTGAAAAATTAATGGTTTAAAATGAGTATCTATTATTAAATAATCAAATTCATATCTTATATTTAAAAATTCTTTGTTTTTTAGTGTCTTGGAGTCTTTGTGGTAAAATTTTTTCTCTGCGCTGTGCCCACCGGTTGGAGGGTCGCTGCGACGCTGCGAGAGATATTTTTAAATATTTGATTGCAGCCAGAAGCTGCGGTATGAATAGATCAGGTCAAAAAAGGTGTTATGAAAAAACGTAAAGTATACCAAAATCTATCCGCTTTGCTAATAGTGATGTTCTTCACTATTTCATCCTTTGCCCAAACCATTCTTGTCCCATACGGAGCGACCTGGAAATATTTAGACAATGGCTCGAATCAGGGTACAGCCTGGAGCGAATCCGGATTTAATGACAACCTTTGGGCTGAAGGACCTGCTGAATTGGGATATGGTGAGGGTGATGAAAAGACCGTAGTTAGTTACGGCCCGAATTCGTCTAATAAATATATTACGACTTATTTCCGGCATTATTTTGACCTTGAAAATTCATCTCAAACGGAAAATGTATTGTTGAGTTTGCTGAGGGATGATGGTGCTGTTGTTTATATTAATGGAAGTGAAATTGTACGTTCAAATATACCACCCGGAGATGTTGATGATAAAACACTTGCCTCTTCCAGTGGTAGAGGTATTCATCAATATCTCGTTTCTGCCGCCAATTTTGTAGCCGGAACTAATGTATTAGCCGTTGAGGTTCATCTCAAAGAGGCTGATGCTGAGGCTATGAGTTTCAACCTGGAACTCGCCACGAGTGACTCTGTTCTGGGGATTACGCGTAAAGCACCTTATTTGATTTATACCGGCGTCAATAGTGAAATGCAAATTCTGTGGCAATTAAATTATACTTATCCTTCAAATATTGAGTGGGGAACAGATACTGACTATTCTATCGGAAATGTGCAAACCCAGGAATATGGCAATGATCATCAACACCAGTATAAAATTACTAATCTAAAAACATCCACCAAATATTACTATCGTGTAAATGCGGAGACAAATACTTTCACCGGTAATTTTTATACCGGGCCGGAATCTGAGGCAACAAAGGTTACTTTTCTTGCCTATGGCGATACACGCTCTAATCCGGCGGATCATGACAAGGTTGCCAAACGAATCATTGCAACCTATCATGAAGATAAAAATGCGCAGACCATAATAATAAACAGTGGCGATCTTGTAAGAAACGGTGATGATGAAGAAGATTGGGATAAACAGTTTTTTGACCCATCCTATAAGAATATTCAGGAATTGTTCGGGACACTGCCATATCTGGCTACTATGGGAAATCATGAAAAAACAGGGCAGCTATTTGCTAAATACTATCCCCACCCATTTTATTCTAATAGATATTACTGGTCGCTTGATTATGGGCCTGCGCATATCGTCATTATCGATCAATATACGTCATATTCAAGTGGGTCCGCCCAATATCAATGGCTTGAAAGCGACCTGTCTGCAACGGAAAAACCTTGGAAATTTATTGTTATGCACGAGCCCGGTTGGTCTGCAAAAGAGTGGAGGAACGTTGAGGATGTTCAGAAATATATTCAACCTCTTTGCAAAAAATATGGAATACAAATGGTGATAACCGGAGACAACCATTTTTATGCCCGCGCTCATGTTGATGGAGTTGTTCATATTACCAGTGGCGGGGGCGGGGCCGGGTTGTATGATCCTGATCCAACTTTTCCCAATATAGTGATCGTTAATAAATCACATCATTTTTGCAAAATTGATATAGATGGCGATTCTCTGCAATTTTCAGCTATTAAACATGATGGGGAAATTATTGATGAATTTAGTCTTTTTGTTGTGCAGGGAATTGAACCTTTAGTACCGGAAAATATTCCGCAAAAATATGAATTGTTCCCGGCTTATCCAAATCCGTTTAATTCCGGTACCACAATTTCATTTTCTCTACCTAAGGGCTCAAAAGTAGAATTGATCATATATGATATAAGTGGTAAGAAAATAAGGAAATTAGTAAATACCGGATTGAATGCGGGTAGATATAATTACTCGTGGAGCGGTAAAGATGATTCAGGAGAACTTGTTTCTTCCGGAACATATATCTGTAAAATACAGGCAGAAAGTTATGGTAATAGTTATAGTGATAGTATAAAAGTTGTCTTATTGAAGAAATAAAAGCTGAATATACTCGCCTAATTAAATGATAGGGGTAGTAATTATGAGGGCACCAATTATGACCCGTTTGTGTTTTATAATTCTTTTAACATTATCAATACTAAACTCAAAGACCATTGCTCAGGATACTTCTGTTGAAGGTAAATGGGGGCTTGGATTATCAGCCGGATATTTTCTTCCTCTTGGAAATCTGTACAACAGGTTTGACGGTGGACCGAAAATAGCCTTGAAGGTAAGCTATCTGGAAGATGATGTTGCCTATGAAGCCGAATTATATTACAGTAGTTTTTCATCCGGGAAGATAGAAGATCTTAAATTTTTCTGGCCATATTATAAAGAATACTATCCAAGTCCGGATGGATCTTCTCAAATGGATTTTTTAGGATTATTGGCTAATTTTAAATTTCCTACCGGGTTAGACTGGTCGGGTTTATCCCTGTACTATAGTGTGGGTGCTGGTTTTACGTATTACAAGCATGAAATAAAGAATATGGTTTATCCCGGCCAGTTAACAACCGAAATAAACATGGATTTCACCTATTCACCGGATGTGGAAAAACATACATCATTACACGCCAATTTTGGCGTCGGGTTACAATATTTTGTAAAACCTGAAATATATTTTGGATTGAGCTGCAGGTATAATATTATTGCATCTGGTTTACGCCCGATGGAAGCCTGGCTATTGGAAAAAGTTTCGCCCCTTCAATTATTAGATATTAATTGGGAGTTTATTTATTATTTTTAAAAATAAAACTGTTTAACGGAGAAACTATGTTTAAAGTAAATCTATCCAAAATAAAAAAGTTGAAAAACCTTCCGGGTCTTCTGATTTTTTTAGTTTTCTTTCTGACCGCACAATTTGCTTTGGGAGCTTCAAAGGGAAAATTAGCAGGTACCGTAACTGATAAAAATGGCGATATTGTGGCAGGTGTAAATATCATTCTGGAAGGTACTCTCCTTGGTGCCGCAACAGATATCGATGGTAATTATTATATTCTGAAAATAACGCCAGGCTCTTATTCGGTAAGTGCTTCAATGATTGGCTATAAAAAAGTGATCAAAACAAACGTCATCATACAGGGAGGAAGAACTACAAAACTTTATTTTGTGATCGAGGAAGCAATTATCGAAGGAGAAGAAATTGTTGTAACCGCAGAACGCCCGGTCGTCGAAGTTGACCGAACGTCTACTGAATTTATCATTAATGCTGAGGAAATTATACAGGCGCCTATTGTAAGAAGTGTTGAACAATATTTGAAGATTATGCCGGGCGTGAGTGAAGATGCCCAGGGGGATATCGTTATTCGTGGAAGTGATGACAGGGATGTTGTCATGGAGTATGATGGTATTCCTTTAGACGAATACAGAAACTTTAATCTTTTTGCTATTGAAGAAGTTGCCGTTACAACAGGTGGTCTGGGTGCTGAATATGGCAATGCCCAGGGCGGATTAATCACGGTTGTTACCAAGGAAGGCAGGGATAAATTAACAGGTACGGTTGAGTATGGGCTTACATTTCCCCAGCAGGGACATTGGGGTGGTAATTATTGGGACGATGCTTATCATTTGGATGGTAATGGTGATACCCGTTTGAAATGGGATGATCCGGAATGGGTCAATGAGATTGACACTCTAACCGGCCGAAAAGTTCATGAAAAAACTGAATATACTGATATTTATTCGCACACTCTTAGATTAGACTTATCGGGCCCTTTAGTTTTAGATGGATTGTATTTCTCGTTAGGAGCTCAGTCAAGCCACGGCCCCGCCGGGGCGATGAGAACTCAAGAATATAGTTCACCCTGGTTTGACGGCAATTGGAAAATAACTTACAGGCCAACCTCTTCTATAGTTCTTCATACCGGTGGATTTTATACCTGGAATACAGGTTATCTTTCTTCCGGTGGTGTTTCATTTACTTCAGAAGCGATTGGTATACAACCTGTTGCAGGTTTAAGCCGGAATATGATTATTGGCGGTGGTGGTCGGCATATAGATGACAGAAATATATTTATCCCGCTTGATTATTCGGGGACGGGCGAGTATACGAATGAGAATTACCTGCTCTATCTTACCATGTCCCATGCATTATCTCCAAGTACTTTTTATGATTTAAGGATATATCGCCAGAATACCGGACGATCAAACTATGCCCTCCCTGATACGATTATTTCATCCACACGTACTGATAATAGTGGCTGGTATTATATTGAAGGTGGCAAAAGCATAAGTTATACCGATAGAAATCAAACTAAATTAGGTCTTAAATTTGATTTATCCAGTCAAGTGGCAACAAACCATCTCATGAGATTCGGTATTGATTTACAGCGTTATAATATTTGGGAAACGAGAAACCAGCATAATTTAAGCAGCAGATCTTTGTCACGGATTGCCAATAACTTTAATTCGGGGGAAGGGGTCACACCCACAAAATTAGGCATCTACCTGGCAGATAAGATGGAATTTGACGAACTGGTTGTGAATCTGGGGCTGCGCTTTGACTATTTTGATTTTGGTTCTAAATTTCCTGTTACTCCTTCCCTGTCCAATCTCCAAAAAATATATAACTCCTTTACCCGCTTCCGCTACTTGCCTGATGATTTATGGTTTAAACCGGATCCGTTGATGGCCCTTGCTCCGCGGATTGGACTTGCCCATCCCATTTCTGAAAAAGCAACAGTTCATTTCTATTACGGTTACACCTATCAAATTCCTGATTTTTCAAGAATATACGGTGATGACTGGACAGCAACCAGCGCGACACAGCCTGATAAGGATATTAATAAAAACGGGGTTATTGATGAGACAGAACTTTACAATAACCTAAATAGTATTTCCGCTTCTAAGCATGTTGGCAATCCTCAAGTAAAATATGAAAAAAGTATCAATTTCGAAGCCGGAGTCGACTGGAATTTTTATAGAGACTATATTTTAACCTCCACCCTGTATTACAGAAGCGCGGAAGATCAGATGAGAAGCGACTTAAACCACACCTTCTGGGATCCAAGTAAAAATTCGGAAACCCGTTCGACCAGCCAATACACTAATTCAGAATACGAAGACGCAAAAGGGTTTGAATTTTTACTAAGAAAGAGATATGGGAGAATATTCTCTCTGCAAGCTTCAGTTGCGGTAAGTTGGGTGACTGATGGCCGTTCCGGAGAACGTTACCGGGTATATGTTCCGGACGGAACCTTTATCGAAAAGTATTATTTCACAAGGTATACCGGTGATACAAATGGAGACGGTGTCGTAGACGAGAATGACTCCGGCGCAGAAGTTCCTGTACCTATGCCTGACGCCCAATTAGAGATGCTACGGGATGCTGCAAACGAACATGTTGACGAATTGCGTTCATCACTGGGAGACGAACTAAAAAAAGTTGAAGATGTTGACGGCCTTTATTACTATAGTACATATTATTCTACATCAGGTGTACCCAAAGAAAATGTTGAACGCCGGGTAACCCTGGGGTTATTGTTTTATTTAACGCTTCCGGAAAATTATGGCCCTCAGATTTTTGGTGCTCATATTTTTGAGAATTTTAATATTAATCTATACTATCGGTTGCAGGATGGGCTGCCCTATCAATACTCCAGTTTGGATGGTAATGCTTTATGGCGCAGCGCTCCTCTTAGTAGTACCGTTGATTTTCGTTTGGAAAAGAATTTTTTCTTTTCCGGAATAAAAAGCACGCTGTTTTTATCCGTATATAACTTATTTAACAATCAGGAAATTGATAACAACTCCCGGTTCACCCGAAATCTCAATATGAACGAATATATTAATTACGGATTAGAGGGATACTCGCCCATTTCCGATGCAGGAAGCAGCTTTCATGGCGTAACAAATGGGGGCATATACCTGGGCAGGCCAAGAAGTCTCCAACTTGGTTTACGCGTTACTTTTTGATTTGAGAATATTTAATTAATAACTAATCTATCAATCAATCATCAATGGAGTTTAAAGATGCTTGTGTCAATAAGTAATAAAATAAAATTTTCTGTCTGTATAATTCTGATATTGTTTTATTTTATCCCGGATCTTCACGCCCAATGGGACGAATCGGAATTAAGGCACCTTACGCGCAGCAAATTGTGGTCCTCGATCCGAATGTCCGGGCTGCAGGGACAGCAAGGTTTCGGAGCCTCTCAAACCAATGCTGAGGCTGGTTTGATGTATCCGGGAAACAGTATCAGTAGCGGAGAATGGTTTACGTTTTGGAGCTCTGAGGAGAATTTTGTTGGAAACCTCCTCGGGATGGGTATCGGCCCTTACGTGCGTAGTGTGACTCGTCCTGATCATTCGCACGGAGAAGGAACCTATATTTTAATAAAGGCAGATAATACAAAAATTATTTCGCATTCAGGTCCTCGAAACACGACGCCCGATGTTATTCCGTTGTGGTATGATGCTTCTGCCGGCCCTGAATACGACCTGGGTGTCGATGATTTAAAATCAACCTATTGGCCCGGTTCCGGTCTGCCGCAGCCTCCACAGCAACCTGTAGAAATTCATAATTACGATTATCACAGGTATGTTGGCCGGGATAATGAAGCCGAGGAGATCATCATTGTTAAATGGGCAAATAAAACAGGGATAACTGCCACAAAAAAACTCAAGGCCTGGAGTTATCAGAAATATGATGATTTTTTTATTGTGGAAAATATTTTCGAATATACTGGTGATACTGATGGTGATGGAGAAGCGGATATAAATGATCTTCCTGTTTTAACAGATGTCTATTTTGCCTTTGGTAATATGTTTTCATCATCCCACCAGGGCGAAACCTGGGGAAAAGATCCATATTATAGCTGGGGTGATTGGCGAAGAAATAACCCCCCTGCGCAGGATGACCATTATAAATATAGCGGCTCATCAGGGTATGAAGCGCTCATCCCTGAAAATACTCCTGATTATATTGATAAAAAGATGAGTTATAACTACGACGGAAATTATCCGCTTAGTGATTATGACGATACAGGAGAGCCGTATAGAGATAAATATGTGCAGCGCAATACAGGCAATGAGCAGCAGGGACAAAGTGAGAATCAAATACTCTCATATGGTTTTGTAGGTATGGCTCCGATTGATTACGATCCGTCTGATGGGTTTACTAATGATGGGGATGCTTATGTAGCGCCAGCATCTTTGGAGCAACCTTCACGCTGTAAATGGTGGCCCTTGTTTACCATATCATCCAAACCCTTAGAACCGGAGGCCAGCGCATTTAGTGATGAAGAAATATATAATATGCTTACCGATGAGGATGAATTTGGCCTCATCTATGATGATCCACCGCGTCCCGATGCCCTCTCCGTTGTTGGAACTTATGTTCATTATCAGGTATATGGCCCCTACACTTTAAATCCGGGTGATAAAGTTAAAATCGTAATGGCTTATGTGGGTGGTTCCGCTGCGGATTATCTTGCCAACGAGGGTGTATACGATCCCAGATTGGCCCCAGAAAACGAATGGGCACGTTCTCTTGATCCTCAAAAATTCGAACAGTATAAATTTGGTGAACGGTCCTTATTTCATAATTTATCCCTTGCCCAGGAAATCTACGATCTGGGGTATGATGTTCCCGATCCCCCTCCTGATGTACTTATTCAGGATCTCTATCACAATGCCAATGGGCATCTGCAGATATTTTGGTCTGATCAGGCGAGTAACGCGGAAGATCCTGACTATTCAGGTGAGGAAGCAAAGGATGTTGCCGGGTATCGTATTTATAAAATGAAGATAGGGGGTGCTGCCGAGAAGGCCGATCCGGATGAGCCCCGTTATGATGATAAACTGTCCGCAGACTGGCATAACGGTCCTTATGAATTAATGGATTCAATTCTTGTCGGTGAAACAGAAAGTAGCTGGAGAAAAATCATTACCTGGGACCAGGAGAGAAATCTGTACCGTTGCAGCGATGGTGAGACAAAAGTAGGCGCTTTTGATTATTTTTATAGTGTACGCTCATTCGATACGGGACACGATGATTGGAACGGGAAAGGAATAGCAATACCTTCCTTAGAGAGTGGTTATTCCGCTCCTGAGCAGAGAATGAATACCGGATATCAACCAGGTTATATAGCCAGCGAGGAAACAGATAATTTTGAGAAACAAGTAAGAGTGGTTCCGAATCCTTATAAGAGAGATGGATTACACGAGTATAGTAACACGATAGAAATAAAGTTCTTTAATATACCGCAAAAATGCGTTATCAGTATTTTTTCAGTGAGTGGAGAGCTTGTTTCCCGGGAATATCATGATCAGGCCTCGCCCATTGGTAGCTGGGATCAGCAGACGATTAAATTTGCCGGTGATATTGCGCCCGGAATATATTTTTGGGTCGTTGAATCGAAACTGGAAGGAGAATATGAGTACGTAACGACTGAAGGTGACACACTCCCACCGGTTTATGTTAACAGTATGGGACAGATCCAAAAAGGAACTTTATTAATTATCAGGGAACAGTAAAAAATATTCTAATTTGATTGTTTGGAGAAAAAAATGAATGGCAGAATAATTGTTAAAATCTATATTATCCTTCTCATTGTCTGGGCAACCAATATTTATGCTCAGGTAGATGACCAATATTCAGATTTTAATCGCGCCGGTAAAACGATTTACAATTTTTTAAGAGTTGAACAAGGAGCCCGGCCGGTTGCCATGGGAGGAGCCTTCGCACCCGTGGCGGATGATCTTAATAGTATTTATTATAATCCCGCTGGAATTACTAATATTGAGAATATGGAATATCTATTCTCATATAACAAATGGCTGGTCGGATCTTCTTTCTACTGTGGCGCTTTTGCTTATTCTACAAGTTATGGTACCTTCGGGCTAAGTGTTGTCAGCTTTTCTATTCAGGAATTTGAAGAAACCTTACCTTTACAGCCGGAGGGAACGGGACGAATGGTTGGTGCCGGTGATCTTGCGATTGGTCTGACCTATGCAAAAAAAATAACTGATAAATTATCTCTTGGCGTTCAAGGCCGTTACATTTCCGAAACACTTGATCAGGATACCAGGTCTACCTTTGCTGTGGATGTGGGAACCTATTATAAAACAGGATTCAATGATGTAATACTCGCGGTTGTATTGAAAAATGTTGGACCTGATCAGGCAGTAACCAGCAAAGAATTGGCGGAAACATTTCAGATGCCCATTGATTTTAACATTGGCCTGAGCTCAAAAGTTTTGGGCGGCGAGGGAGAAACTTATTCCCTGAACATTGCTGCTGAAAGCAGCTATGCCATTGATCTTTCGGATCGCTATCGGATCGGTGCGGAACTTTGGCTTATGAATATTATCGCTTTACGCGGTGGTTATCGTTTCAATTATAGTAGTGAGGACTATTCTTTAGGTGTGGGGATTTCTACAAAGGCCCTGGGTGAAAAACTCGATATTGACTTTTCATATACCAATATGATAGAATACTTCGATGCCCCACTTCGAGTTTCGATTACAGGAGCATTCTAAATTAAAGGTCTTTCTAACGGGTTAGCAATATCCTACGGACCTTTTATTCTAACTTTTGAATTAGAGATAAAGTAAAATAATTTGCTTTGTGCTTAATGGACATCTCGATCCTTCCAGACAGGGGGTGTAAAAATACATCCCCTTTTTATATTTGAAGAAAATATTCAGATTGTCAAGCAGAGAGATGCTTACGGAAGTGGGCTATCCAATATTAAAGGAGGAAATAAAAATGAATCCCTACATTTTATTTAAAAAATATTTCAAGGTAAAAATGATGCTAATGATGATTAGCGCAACCATTTTGGGAGGCAGTACCATATTTATACAGAATTGCGAAAGTAATACCTATGACCAGGATGTTACTAAGATATCAGAACTTTTTCCACTGGTTAAAGACCATACCCATGGTGCAACAATTGTTGAACTTCCAAACGGCAGCCTCCTGGCGGCATGGTTTCAGGGTTCAGGCGAACGATGGGCAGATGATGTTCGTATTATGGGTGCGCGATTGGCAAAGGGAAAAGATAAATGGAGCGAACCTTTTATCATGGCGGACGTCCCCGGATTTCCGGATATTAATCCTGCGTTGTTTATAGATACCAATGGAAAACTATGGTTGACCTGGTACACAGTAATAGCCAATCAGTGGTCGACCTCCCTTACAAAATACCGAACTAGTGAGAATTATCTACAATCTGAAGGCCCGCCCGAATGGAAATGGCAGGAAGTATTGCATGTAAAACCGGGCGATTTGGCAGAACGGGGTATACAGCCGAATGATCGTTTTGTTAAATCTGTAAAGAGACAGGTTGAAGAATATGCACAATATCTAGTCGAACTCGATGCTACTGAAAAACAGATTAAAAGATGGGAAAAATGGGGTGACGCCATGATATCCAAAGCAAGTGGGGAGGATATGATGCGCAACGGATATCTCTATGATGATAATGGCGGAATGACGGAACAGAAATTAGGATATCCCTATTTCCGGCGTATGGGCTGGCAAACCAAGAACAAAGCTTTCTTTACAGGAAACCGGCTGATATTACCGCTATATTCAGATGGTTTTGGTTTCTCTTTAATGGCCATTACCGATGACGGAGGTAAAACCTGGCAGTTTAGCGAACCTTTGGTTGGCGCGGGCAATATCCAGGCCGGCATCGCGGAAAAAAAAGATGGAACGCTGGTGGCCTACATGAGAGATGGTGGACCGCCACCAAAGAAAATGATGGTCAGTGAATCAAAAGACAAAGGTATGACCTGGAGTATAGTTAAAGATTCAGATCTTCCCAACCCCGAGTCCGGTGCAGATATCGTTACTCTTCCAAATGGTCACTGGGTAATTGCCTATAACGATGGGATACTTAACAGGGGACGCCAGAGTTTAGCTGTTTCCATATCAACAAATGAGGGAAGATCATGGGATTTTACCCGTCATCTGGAATTTGAGTCCGAGGAGGGTGAAGTGATCGAAGGTTCTTATCCATCAATCATTTACGGAAAAGATGGCGCCCTGCATGTGATTTACAGCTATCATTTCAGGGAGCGCAGAATTGAAACGATAAAATATATGCGGATAAATGAAGATTGGATTAAAGAAGGCGATAAGTAACAGGACATTAAAATAAAGGAGAACTTTAATGATCCGGCAGACTCTTTTCATTATCGCTCTGTTTTTTTTCAGCACCATTTTACAAGCCGGCGATTACCATGACCGGGGTAGTTGGAAAAAGTCCTTGAGTGAAAAAGCGGTGTTTTTTGAAAAAAATATTAAAGAACGTCACAATATTAAAGGAACATATCCTTCCTCGGTGCGGCTGACACCACCTGACTATTACGCCGGCTCACAAGAAGGAGCCTGGGAAAAAATCATTACCACCGGTACGCTTCCCGCCGGTTGGTATGTCGATCAGGGTACAACAGGATTATCCAACATTGCCCACACAAGTTCCTGGACAGGATGTTTACTTACAGGCAAAGCTTTCCATGTCGCTTTTTTGCGAGAAAAATATGGCGAGGACAATCTCGAATTCAAAGAGGCCTATAGACGAGCGGATGAGATTATTTCCGGCATTCGTAAATTAACCCTGATCAGCGGGCAGCCCGGTTATCTGGCC
>SDBT01006003.1_pt1 | contig 20294 bp, 20 predicted proteins | sample 2277101 | NCBI WGS metagenome assembly SDBT01 (sample SAMN10404973, study PRJNA504765) | marine sediment metagenome | isolation source: marine sediment core GS10_PC15, 103 cmbsf | place: Arctic Ocean: Southern Knipovich Ridge | collected 2010 | reverse complement strand
GCGGAACGCAGCAATCGCCTCCGCCTCGGACTCCGCCTCAACAAACGAGTTGATCTTGCCGGCTTGCGGCTTGGTGGCTTCAACTTCGTAGCTATTCATGGTTACGAACCTCCGGTGCTCATAATGACGTAGTGCGGATCGAGGACCGCAGCCACGCCACGCCAGGAAACCTTGTACTGAGCCACAATATCTCGGTGAAAAGCGGCTTCGCTGTTGCCAGGGGCCGTATCAGTCGTGATGCCCCAGTTCTCCATGTAGGCGAACGCCTTCTTGAAGTCGCCGTACCACCAGTCGTTCGTCTGCGACGTGACGGCATAGACGATCGGGTTGGAAACAACCTGAATCCCCATGCCGCCAATCGGGTTCATACCGGCGGTCTGGTAATGCGTGGCATTGGTCGCCCCGCTGTGGACCAGGCCGGTAGCATCGACGATCCGCAAAGCAGTCATTCGCAGAGCCGAAGGAACCAGCAGTTGACGGGTCGGGCCAAGGATGATCGGCTCGCCGGTATTCCAATCGGTCATGCCGTCGAACTTCAGCTCGGACACTTCGATATCGGTCCAATCCACCAACGCCTCGGTATGCGAGTTCACAATCCCGTGGCCGCCGGAGGTTTTGTAGGTATCGTAGGCCGTGCCGTTTCGCTTGAAATTGTTGGTCACACCGGTAGCGACTTTGACGCACTCATTCTCTTTGTTCACGCCGGCCCAATGGCCGACTTCCGAACACCGCTGGAGAACAAGATTCGTGCGGTCAAAGAAAACCGCCTCTTTCGTAACCGGCACGATGAACCCGCGCTTGATCGTCTCAGGAGTCTCGATGTACTCCTGGGTCACGCCCATCAACGGGTATTCGGCCCCTTCGCTGACGTTTTGGGCCTCGTCGCTGATCCGCCCGATACCAGGGATCTTCTCGCCAGAAAACTCCGTCCGTACCGTCTGCACCAGCGACGGCCAGAGGAAGGCCGCATCGTTGTACGCCTGCAAAATCCGGGTGTAGGCGATCTGGCCGGTGATGTTGGAAAAGGTCGCGGTATTAACCGCCGACGCCTCCGTGATGCTCATGCTGCCATTGGGACGGCAGTATTCGTTCACGTAGTAGGCCCCGTCTTCGATAGTCGATTCGGCCAGCCGGCGGAGGCTGAAGTCGTCCGGCTGAAACCACTGCTCTTCCAACCCTTCGCGGATGAACCCAACCACTGATTCGCCGCCGTCCGCCTCACGCTGTCGCTGCAACTCACGGTAATTGATTGCTACCATGTTGTTCTCTCCTATAAAAAGTGTCCTGGGTTATCGTCTCTGGGCGCAATACACCCAGTCCACGTCAAGGTATTGGCTGTCGTTGGCCGTACCTGCCTTTACGCCAAGGCAGATATCCATTTCGGTTGCGCTGGTGTGGGTAATCTCATGAGCGACGAACTGTTCGCCGCTGGTGTTCTTGCCGACTTCGGTTAGCGAATAACTGCCGTCGGATTGCACGTCGGCCGAGTAGAAATGCACCTCGGTCGTCGTGCTGTTGATCGGAAGGGTTTCAATGACCAGAATATCCCAGGCATTGTTGCCGACGGTGTGGGCAGTGGTAACGGTTGTTTGCGACGAGGTAATCGACGACTCACACTGCCAGTAAGCAACTGTGTCGTCCTTGAAAAACAACGCACCACTGTAGCTGTCGGCTGGGCCAGTGGCATCGTCTTGCAGCGAATTAGCTGCCACCGCATCCTTCACGCCGAGAACCAAGCCAAGGGTGCCGACGGTGTTTGCCACCGGCCGCACCTTGGCCGCGAAAAGCATCGGCTTGTCGGTTACGAACTTGAAGATTTCGGTAGTCGTAGTCAGATACGACTCGTCATTATCGGCCTGCGAGTTTGTGCCATCAGACGACGGGTCGATTTTGAGAATGCCGCCGGCCCCATCGCTCACGGCAATCGTGCCGCTATTGGACGCAACCGTGGTGAATGTGTCGGTGGTGACGTAGTGATCGAAGTCGTCAAAAATACGAAACGTGTCGTTTTTTACAACCGACTCGAAATCATGCAAAAGTTTTGACATTGCTATACTCCTGGTTTTGTTGTTTGGTGGCTATCGTCTTTGGGCACAGTAAACCCAATCCACATCAAGGTATTCGGTGTCGCTGCCGGCACCGGCCTTGCAGCCAAGACAGACTTCCATTTCGGTTGCGTTGGTGTGCGTGATTGTCTGGACAACGATTTGTTTGCCAACGGCGGTTTTGCCTACCTCGGCCAGCGAAAAGCTGCCATCGGACTGCACATCAGCGGTGTAGTAATGCACTTCCGTCAACGTGCTGGAGATTGGAAGCGTCTCGATAACCAGGATGTCCCAGGCGTTGTTGCCAACGGTGTGCTCAGTAGTAACAGTCGTCTGCGACGTGGCAATTGACGATTCGCAAACCCATTTTGTACCGCCGTCCAGCTTGGCAAAGAGGGCACCACTGTAGCTGGCGGCCGGGCCGGCGCCGTCATCCAGCACGGAATCGGCCGCAACGGCGTCCTTCAAGCCGATAATCAAGTTGAGGCTGGCAATCGTATCAGCAAGAGGACGTACTTTGACGGCAAACAGCAGTGGCTTGTCAGTGGCAAAAAGGAATGTCTCCACCGTACTGTGCAGATACGTTTCGTCGTTGTCCGCTTCCGAACCGTCGGAGGGATTGATTTTGACGATGCCGCTGGCGCCATCACTCACCGCGACCGAGCCGGAGTTGGTTGCAGTCGTGGTCCACGTATCCGCCGTAACGTAATGGTCGAAGTCGTCTTCGACAAAAAACGTATCGTTTTTCATATACTCTTGAAACTCTTGCAACAGTTTTGCCATAATATCTGCTCGCTTGTTTTGTTTGGTTGCTCAAGAACGAAAAAAGGGGCCGTCGATTTCTCGGCGACCCCCAAAACAGGCAGCAAAGGTTGTGGCTTCTAACGGCAATTACCCCGCTTCAGCCCGTATTCACGTACCGACGAAAATCCGTCGGCCCCCGTGGTTCACAACGCAAGTATCTCCTCTTGCTCGATGTCTTCAGTTTCCACGTCTTCTGTCGCCTCTTGTTTCGGTTGCATCGCGGCCCACGCCTGGTCTGTTTGCTCGTTGCCCCAGGCCACGTTGTTCGGATACGATGCCTCGCCCTTGTGCTGCACTGATACCTTGCGGGTGGCATACACCTTCGCTTCCGGGCTGGTGGCCTGCACCATGCGGGAGAAGTTCCAATCCTCGGGCTGTACGTTGACCACATAATGCCCCTCACCGTCCGGCACAACTTCGTCGTCAATCGTGAAGTAGCACTTCAGCCGGCCGCGTTCGTCCATGGCATCCACCCACGGCTTCCGCAAGTCGGCAATCCAACAGCCGGTGTTGACTACCATCGTATCATCCGGCTCGGCCATCTCCGCCCGCCGCAGCATGTTGAAATCAAACGTCTCGGGCAGGTCCATAACCTCCGTCATCGTCAGCCGCCGCACGGTCCAGGGATCGGCCGGGTTGCTGATGCCGGTAGAAGTCAATCCCTCCGGCGACTTGATGGGTATAACTGCCGAAACGATGTCCGCGTTCAGCCGGGTACACTCTTCCCAAAGCGTATCCACCCAAAAACGGTCGGGAACCACGTCGGTATGCAACATGGCAAAGTGGGTCACGCCGTCCGTTGCTCTGCGGGCCAAGGCTTCGGCCCAGAGCATGTTGAAGTTCCGGGCCAAGAGCGAATTGTGGGCACGGCTGACCATCGTAGTGATTTCCGTCTGTGCCGTAGCAAAGGCCAGTACGGACATCCACACATCGTCGTAGCTGCCCGTTGCACTGTGGCCCGGCACGGCGAGAAATACCTTCGGCCGCTGGGCCATTAGCCGCTGCTTCTCCCGTGTCAGTGCGGAGAGGGCCGTATCGAGCGCGGAGATTTTACGCGACCCCGCCTCGGCCAGCGATTGCCGTACCATATCGGAGGTAAACTGCCAGTGATGGTCGCCGTTGTTCTCGTTCATTATCCCTGCTTCTTTGGCTCCTTGCCAGTAATGGCCTTGCAAAACTCCGCGGCGTTCTCCGCCGGCTTGCCGTCGGCCTTTTTGCCTTCCGTGAGTGTGCCACTCTTGGGGCTTTCCTTCAGCAAGTCTTTCATGCCGTCAAGCTGCTCCTGGAGCTTTTTGACTGCCTCTGCCTGCTCGGCCAGCGGCTTCAACCGCTCGATTTCCTCGCGGAGTTTCTTGATGTCCTCCGGTTCGTCGCCCGCCTTGAGAGCCGCAAGTTGTTCCTTCAGTTCCTTGACTTCGGCAATCGAAGTCTTCATTGTTTCAACCTGCTCCTGCAAGGCTTCTGGAGTCAAACTCTCAAAGGTCTTTTTCTTCTTGTTCTTGTCATCCTTCTCTTTGCCCTGCGCGTCCGTCGGTTTGGTTTTATCATCAGCCATGTTGTTGGCCTCCTCGTCGTCTGTAGGAAAATTGTTGTCATCATCGAAGTCGCCTTCAGGCGATTCGTCATCGGGCAATTCACCGTCGGGTGACTCACCATCCGGCTGTTCGCCTCCAGGTGAATTATTTTCAGGTTCTCCCGCTACAATGTCGCGTGCTTTCAACAACTCGCCGATTTTGCCGACGATTGTTTGCATATCGAAGGCCACGTTATCAACCACGGCCATAATGGCGGCCCGAAAAGCCATCCGCACCGTGTCGTCGATGCCGCCGGGAATAGCTCCCACACCACCGGCCGCACCGATCGGTGCTTCGTCAACAATGCCGCCAGCCGCCTCGAAGAGTGACTTTGTGGTCGCCGGATCGGAAACCAGATCAACCGACTGGACGCTGAGAATCTCTTCAACAAACGTGGTCCCGTTTTCCCGCCGGGTGCGGGCCTCGACGTTGTGGGAAAGACCAAACAGTCGCGGGTTCCGTTCGGCCGCCTCTAAAATCGCCGGCGTGAACGGATGGGCGTTGAGTACATTGAGGTCGCCGTTGTATCCGCCGTCCGCAATCACCACGTTTTTCAACCAGCCGATCCGATCTTGAATCTGCCTCGGTGAATCAGGGGCTGATCGTGACGGGTGATTGGCATTGACCGGCCGGCCTTCGTAGAGTTCGCGGCCCTTGGCAATCGCAGCTTCTGTATACAGTCGCCGATTTTTCGAGTTCGGTCCCAGAATCCGCACGCCACGAATCACCCCAGCCTGTCTGTCAACCGACAGATTCGTGGACTGGACGATTTCGCGGATATTTTCAGTGTTTTTAGGCATCGGATAGTTCCCAAGTCAACCAACATCTACATCTCGGGTGTGCTGGCGGTCCAAGGGGAAACACTTTCCCCCATTCTTCTTTCCCTAATCCATGCAACGGACCACAAACAGGACAAACCAACTCATCATCTTTAGTGTACCAAACCGGCCGTAGCAATTTCCGTAGCCCAGGGTCGTCAATCGTCGCCAAATAGCCGGCAATCCCGAACTCGGCGGCCGAAATCGCCCTTGTAACCTCGGTAATCGCAGCCATTTCCGCCCGGGCCGGGGAAAATGCCCCAGTGCGGCCCGGTTCGGTAGTTGAAGCCATCTCCGCGGCGAGGATCGGCAGGAACATCACCTCCCACCGCACGGCGTTGGCATCGGTCACATTCGGGTCGATGCCAAGGCCAAAATGGTCGATAAACTGCCGGCCGGACTCCGCGTAGACGGATGCCAGCGTGCCGGTCAAGGTGCCGATGATCTGGTCCTCGAACGCCTCTGCGTCCCACGGCCGGTCCTGCCACTCGCCGAACAGCAGCAGCAACGCCGCGGCTATTTCCTCTTCGTGTTTTGTGCGGGTGGAGAGGTCAGGCATTGGCCCCTTCCACTACATCCGCCGTCTCGGCCGGGTATCGTTCCCACAACAACTCCGCAGCGGCGGAGAGACGGGAAGCGGACTCATACTTCGCCGCGTCCGGCTGCTCCCGCCCACGGAACGGCTGCTCACCCGACTTATCCCGTGGGTGCGTCTCCTTGTCCACAGGGAACCCGGCCACGTCGCCTTCCTCATCTTCACCATCGCCAAACGGATTGCCGCCGAACGGGTTGGGCGGTGGTGCCTGCTTCTCCGCCCCCATCTCCATCTCCCGCTCTAAATCGTACCCTTCCTCTGCCGCCCACGTTTCGTCGGAAATCAATCCCTTGTCGGAGAGAATCTTCCGCCGGTTAGTCTCCTCGGTTCTGTCTCGGCTGTGGACAATCGGCACCTCGACATGGACGTTCAACAACCGCTGCAACTGCTCAAACGGCACGCTGAACTGGTAAAACCGGCCGGCCGCGTGGGCGATTCTGAGCATCTTCCAAATCAGTTCCGCGTAGTGCTCCCGGTGCCACTTCTGCTGCCGCTGGCAGTATTTTATCCACGGGGCTTCCGTTACCAGCGTTGCTGCGTAGTTTGTGTCCGTGGTGCCCGTAATCATGTAGCTGGGCATCGCCCATTTAGTACCCGCAATTTGCAGTATCATGTTTTCAACCGTCACCGCCGCCTCGCCAACTCCCTGACCAGCCATCGGCCCCGGTTTATACAACTGGTTGGGTGGTACATCAAGAATCGTGCCGGGTTCGTAGTGGTGAGTGAATCTCGTTCGACTGCCTTGGTTCCGTGTGACTTGCGTGTAGTTGCTCCATGCCCCGGCACTCCGCATACCTTCGGCGTCCGCCTGTCCGACTCCCGTGGCGTTCTCGCGGATGAAAGCAATCGCCGACATAATCGCATGGCCGCGGCCCACATTGCGTGCCAGCTTGGCCGCGTCGATAAGCTGTTCGTAGACCGAGAAGAAATCCGACACGCCCCGCTTGATATTGCCGTCTACGTTCCGTTTGCAGTGGACGATTCTCGACTCGGGATACCACACCCATTGATCCCGGCCGGCGTCGGTCACAAACCGAGCCGCGTAGCCGAAAATCTTCTCCATATCGTCGTCTTTGGTGAAGATGCCGTAGGAATACGATAGCGGGATATCCGGTAGTGCAGCCAACGAAACCAACTCTTCCGGGTCGGCCGGTTCGGTAATCTGCTCCGGCTCCAGCACTCGCATTTGCACGTGCCCGTTGCCGACGTGGTAGATGGCCGTGAATGTCTCGCCGTCCCGACGCGAGCGACGGAAAAGTTCCTCTTCCTTCGCAATCGTCCAACGGTTCTCCCGCAGAAACTCGTTGACTACCGCCTGCACCGCGACAATCAGTTGTTCGTTCGGCGTCTCGCCGTCCTGGGCAACAACTTTGTACGTGTAGCCGGTGCCGAGGATATAGCTGGTTAGGTTTTCCAACACGGCCTGGCCGTTGGCCGAGCAGTCGGCCAGATACCGGCCGATGGCCCGGATCCTGGCTAGTTCCGTTTCGTCGGAAAATACAATCTGGTTGCTGCCGTCTCGCCGGTCGCCGATCTCCGCCCCGAACGAATAGGCCAGCCGTCCACCCAAACCAAACACGCGGTCCCGCTCACCGGCCGGGTGCTCGGTCCACGGCACGCGGTCGCCCCACGCCTCTTGCAACGGCACGGGCGCCGGCGCGTGCATACCGGGAAATACCACCCCGTCGATAGCCGCGACTTCCGCCTTCAGCCGCGACTCTTCGGCCTCCAACTGGGCGACCTGTACCCGCTCTTGAAGTTCTGCTATTGCCGTGCTCATGCTGTATTCGCTATTTCAAGGAATTGAAGGCACCCATCAATCCGGGCCGAACCGCTGACCACGATCTCCAGCCCCTTGTCATTGGCGGAAATAGTGTAAGGGAAACCCGTAACCGAAAATCCGGGGATAGTCGTATTCACGATGGTCGCTATCGGCCCGACTCGCACGGTCCCGCCGCCGCTCTCCTGAATCGTGACGGTCGATCCCGTTGTATTTGTCACACCCTGCAACCCCATCAAGGCGAATCGGCTGGTGGCCGTGTTAGTGTGAATTGCCGTCGTGCCTTGTGCGTTGTTCAACACCAAAAACTCTAGGTCGCCAACAACGGTTTTGCCGGCCGAGGTGAACAAGTTGGCTTCCGCCGCGTCAGCAGCAGCAGCAGCCGCACTGGGTTCGATGACGTGCAAGCGGCCGTTGGCGTCCGTAGTCATACACGCATTATCGCCATCGGTATCAGCCGTAGAAGCTGCCGTGTCTTTGCGAACCGTCAGCACGACATCGCCAATCACTTCACTGGAATGGGCCATATCTTCACGTTCTGGCATGATTATATCCTCCCTCTAATTGAGCGTACTTGTTGTTCGTGCCGCCTGGCCGCTGCCGTAAGTAATCGTGACGACCTCAACCCCCGAGCGGTTTAGGAAGCCAACTTGATTGGCTGTGGTCGTATTGGTTACACCGCCTACCAACGCGTTGATTACCTGGAGGTAGTGGCCGGTGGTATTGGCCGTCGGGCTGGAGGGAACCGGGGCGCTGGGGCCGGTAATTGAATTTCCGCTTCCATCTTCGACAGTCCCGCTTCCAATTAGTTCAAGGTCAACTGTACTACCGGTCAACACTAAACCTGGACCAGTAGTCGTCTGGATTATCATTGCATTAGCAGCACCCAAGGCATAGATACCGACGCCACCACTACCATCAGAACGTGTCGAGAGGGCTTTACCGCCAGCACCGCTAGTAAAGAGTTCAAGTGCTATGCCGGTAGATTCAGGATTTCGGCAGGACAATTTTTTGAGAAACAATTCCGGGCGGTCAACTTCATTAGGCGTTCCATCGGTCTTTTTGCCGTCGATTGCCTCCACATCCGCCGGCACCCGCCCGTTCGCATCCAGGACGGAAAGTCCCCCTGTAGTGCCAACATCCGCCACCATAAAATCACGCCATGCATTGTTCGTCCCCGCGTCCGTCTTGCCATCTGTTCCGCCACACGTCTCGGACACCGCACACGATTGGGCCACGTTTTCATCCGCCCCGACAACAGTCTCAAATCCGTTTGCCTGATTATCAATGCTCACACCCCTGGTGATTAGAGTGTGGTGAGCGTTGGTATGACCAAGTTTGAACCCGGTTGAAGCTCCTCCGGTTCCCCGGACACGAACATCACTGAACAGACAATCGGGGCCGTTAATTTCCAAGCCTACAGAGGTGTAATCGTCGAATTGCAAATCTGAGCCATGAATGTCGCTAACGGTGGAATCGACTTTCATCGCCGTCCCGCCGCTTGTCGTTTGCAAGCATTCGTCAATCCGCGAAAAACTGGACCCGGCGGCAAAATCAAAGCCGACTTCTCCGGCTGCCGGACGCACCTCGATTGTATCCATCCGACAATGTGTAGCTGAAATTGTCAGAGCCGAGCCGCTGGCCGGTGCGAGACACGCACCAATCTCACCATGCAACTCCAAGCCTGATTTATTCAGATCCAAACCGACCTCGGTGTATATACCAGCCATCACCTTGATGGCGGCACCAGCAGGAGCCGTAGAGATGGCATGGCCAAGCGTCAAAAAGGCGAAGGCGGGAACGTGACCGCTGAAGCTATCGTTGCCGTTTGGCGAAACGTGGAACATCTCACCAGTAAAAAGTGGAATGTGTTGCAAGTGGTCGTCTAGTTCATTATGGACCGCCGCCGCGATGACTTCCGCCGACACGCTTCCGCCTGCGAGGGACTTTGTGATGACGCCAACCTGGTCCAGGCGGAGATCGTAACTGGTCTTGAACGTGCCCTGTCCCTCATCGCTGAACCGCAGGAACACTTCGTTGTCGTCGGTTGTCATGTAAGCAACGCCCAGCGGATACTCGTACTCGCCATCCAACCCGGTCTTGTGCAGGATTGCGTTGGCATCGTTGGAAATCTGATCCCAGACCATGACAATGAAATCAATGACAGAAACGGCACCATTAGACGAACAATTGCGGTCGAGTGTAATTGTATCATCGTCATGGCTGGCAATCGTGTAGAAACCAGCCGTGGCGTTCGTGCCCGAGGTTATGTAAATGTCATAGCCCGCCAGGGTCAGACCGGCGAACGACCCAGCTACGGAATGAGTTAATACCGAGGGACTGGCGTCGGTTGCCGTTGCCGTCGCATCGTGGACGGCCGCAACGTCATCGACGTTAGCGGCAAACACGTGGACGCGGCGATTATTCTGTGCATTGTAACGAGCCTCAATTAACACGGCGTCGGGAAATGTATTGTCCGCCGCGTTCACGTAAACGCACATTTCCAGCGGGTTGCTATTGTCTGGGTCAGTGCAACTCCAATAATCATCATCGCTAACAGCCAACTTGGCGTAGGTGTTAGCTTCACTTGCACCGGCCATCATTCGACCAGCATCGGGATACTTAACAACGGATGCGCCTACTTGTGCTTGCGTGGCTGGGAACGTGCCGCCAGTTAGGCCAGTCGTGTCATACTGTAATTCGAGGTTATCCGCCGCCGTCGAACTTCCACTAATCGCCTCCACATCCACCTTCACCCGCGTAGCCGCCGATGTTACCGTTACGCCCGTGCTGTCGGCCGCCAGGTTGGACTGCACCGTCACTACAACGGCCTCGCCCGCGGCGGCAATAATCGGAACGACGATGGTGGCAGTTGTCTCCGTTGAATCCTTGGCCGTGTTCGCAATGCCGCCGTTCACGGTCTTTGCACTGATAGTCGCCTTGATGGACAGCGTGCTGGCGGCAGAATCGAGGCCCGTCAGATCGACGCGGATGTTCCAATCCCCAACGCCGGGAGTTGCGGAGTACGCCGTGAATGGATTGGTGTAAATGTCTGACATACTACGCCGCTCCAATCAGGGGTTGAATTGTCGGCTGAATTACCCGTTGCCACGGCTCTGCCTCTTCGCTGCCCTTGCCAAAGTTGTAAATCGCCTTGATCTTCCACACAGGTAGTACCTCGTTGTAGATTCGCACTTCGTCAAGCAAACCATCAAGCGGAAATTGGGTACCCCCATTAAACGCACCCAAAACCAAGCTAATCGCGGAGGTGGCGTCGTAGCCGTCCTCGGCGGCGATGCTGAGGGAAGTCTGAAACTCGCCGTCAACATATACTGACATCAGTCCGTCGCGGTCCCAAATCCCCACGCAGTGATGCCACTGGCCGTCCGTCACAACGACGCCCGCATCTGAAGTTTCATAAGTGGAGGCGGCCGCTCCCCCGAATATCATAGTCACTCGCCCACTGGGAATAATTCTTAATTCCCAGCCGTCTTGCCCGGGATTGTTGCTTCTTTTTGTGACCGTTCCTTGAGTTTTAGTGAAGGAACTCTTCACCCAACAACCGACCGACCAATCGCTCGTACCGATGTTGAGCACATTCCCCATGTTTATCAAACTGGTTGTCCCGTTAAAACTCGCCGCCTGGCGGATTTTGCCCGCGACATACGACATGTTGGTCGGCGTGCCGTGGTGGCCGTTGCCGCTGGCGTCGTTCGGGTTGAAGTTCAGTTTGTAGTGGGCAATGAGGGACATTTACGGGTGCCGTTTTTCCATGTTCTTTTTGATCCATTCGAGATCAGTAGCAATTTTTTTCAAGTCGCCCCTCGTATCGGCTTGTCCGTCCCTGAGTACAGATATTATTTTTTCGTGGTTGTCGAGCCTCTTTTCGGCCGCTGTACACCGCATTTCGATCTTTGTTGCGGACTCCGCCTTTTTCGTTGCGGACTCCGCCTTGGAAAGGGCATAACCCCCGATGCCGGTAGATATTGCAATGATGGTTGCAATGATGACAGGAAGAGTTTTCCAGCGAATACGGAAACCGCCGTTTGACTCGCCGTTTGACTCGCCGTTGTGGTTTGCGGCCATACACGCATCCTTCCTTGTGTAAAGGCCGGCGCCCTACTCCGACTCCGGCAAGATCGACAATCTGTATTGCGTGTCGGCGTCTGTAAACACGGGGGCCGTTTGCTCCACCGCCGGTCGCTCGAACGCGCCGAGCAACCACGGTATGCCGCCGCCAATGCCGGCACCGCCCGCCACCAGCGCCACTGAAGCAAGAGCCTTTTGCCACATTGGAGTGACAGCAGCAGAAGCAACCGGAGCAGTTTGATTCACAGTCACATCGCCGACGTGGATCATGTCTTCCCCTTCGATGTCGCCTTCACTAACTTGCCCCAGGGTTCCTTGCTGCGTCTTGCGGACCAGTTGCCGCACCAACCTCCCCTGTTCGTACAACTGATTCACGTTCGCTGCTTTATGTGCCAGTTGCGTCCCGAACCACCTCTTCATAAATGTTTCGGCCCACGGCTTCTCCGTTGCTGGACTCTTTATTGAGACCACCTTTAATCTCCTTGTGAGCAGATTCGGCCTGAGAACGCACAAACTCACCGACCTCACCCGTTAGGTAAGCGCGGTCGAGCCGTGCGTTCTCAGACACAAATAATGCTTGGTTCATGGCTCGGGTAGCAACCTTATGCGTCCGCCTGTATGGGGCCGCCGGGGCTGCTACGACTAGCTACTTCCCGCGCTCCGAGCGATTCAGTCAGGGATGGTAAATGCTTGCCCTCTAGGAAATCGTAATCCGTTGCCTTGGCAACGGTTACAAACCCCTGCTGGGCAACAATGCCCACTTGACCAAGCTGAGACATGTTCTGCTCGTGCAGACGCTCTGAATCTGTCATCTCAAAATCTCCTTCACTAGGAACTGGAATGTCAACCACGGTTTAACCTCCCGGGGCTAACGTACAGGAACTAATCTCAGCGGCAACGTACCGCCGAGGTAAACATCTGCTTCTTCAATCACTTTGCCGTCGCGGATCACCTTGACGTGAATCGGCGGCAGTCGAGCTATCACCTCCGCGACAATATCGTCGATGGGAATCGGTTGCAGTGGAGCGTCTTTCCCCGCCGGCCCGATAGGCCCCGCCTTGCCATCATCGCCTGGCGGCCCCTGGGGTCCGGCGGGTCCAGGTTGACTTGGTTGCTTCGCTAAGGCCGCGATCAGCTTTTCAATTCTGTCGAGCCGGGCGTCGATCGTGATCCGGGTTGTCGCGTCTATCTGGGCGGTTTGTCCGTTCGGCGTTTCGGCCGGCAGACACGCATGATCGGTTTGGCCGACGTCCCTGGGCTGACGGGTCGTTTCCGCCGAAATCGGTATCTGTGTCGCATTGGATTTTTCTCCTCGGCGTGGCGGAAACACCACCGGCACAAGTGGCTCTTGTGGTTTCAAGCGAACTGTTGGAATTGGCCTACTGGTACGAGGAATTGGCTTTTTCCGAACAGGTGGTTTCGGTACAATAATTCCCGGTCGATTGGGGTACGGAGGCAACACCTTTTTGAGCAACCTGCGAATCCTGGTAGCACTGGGACCGTAGGTTCGCCAAGGTTCACCGGGGAATTGGCGAGACTCTATCACTATCCCGACCAGACCTCGCTTGGTGTAGATTGGACCTCCCGAAACACCAGAAAGTACCTCACCCGAAAAGATAATGTTTGAGGCTTCGTAGCCGTGAACTGTACCACTGCCACCAGTAAAACCCTTTTCGCTGTAGCCGTAGTAATAGACCATCGTTCCCGGCTGCGGATCATCATCAATTCTGATTATACGGGCGTCCTTCACGATCTTAGCTTGCAGTACCGAAAGGTCCGCTAAAGCATCGGTCGTGACAATTTTTGCTAACTGTTCCTGGCCGTTGAAATAGCGAATTGACGGCTGGTAATCCTCTTTGAGGATGTGAGCACAACTAACTATTGTGGCTGTCCCGTTGGAGGCATCCACGATTACCCCCGTACCCTTTATTGAATGATCCCCCCGACGACTGATGATTTGCACCACGGAAGCATCACGAGCCACGCGCGGCCTAGCGGCTGCGGGTGGTGTGTATGGGGCTTGGGAACCCGACACGGAACATTGACTACCGGAACATTGCTCGCCGGGATATTGGGCATACGCCGGCAGGGCCATCGCCGTTACCAACAACAGACTCAAAATCACTCGCCTCATTTTCAGTCTCCCTTTTTGATAATGTTTGCGACTTCTTTACACCGTTTTTGGAACTCCACGAGATCATCCATGTGCCTATGGTCGATATGCCGCGCCATCCACGGTGCGCTGACGTGCGTTTCCCGTGAGTCGGCGGCGACAACCCGGTGCGCTCGCAGCCAACTGGTTCGCTGCCGGAATGAGTCCACCCAATCAACATTCGTCGGTACGATGATTTCCGACCACGGAACCAGCGTCCGCCAGTTGCCTAAGGGATACCAGTGCCGATAAACCGGGTCGCTCAGCACCATCCATTGCACTTTGATCCCCCGCCGCTGGAGTTGCCGAGCCAGAATCACCGCCGACATCCCGCCCCAGCTATAGCCGTAAATGGCGATCCTCGGCATCGGTTGACCTCGACTTATGCGCCAGATCAACTCCGCCAAGGCATTCCAATCCGAGTTCCACGCCCGCAACGTAACACACGTATTCGGCCCGGCGTGGACCCAATGGAGGTCTCGCCAGAGTTGCACCATCCCCACTAGCTGTCCTTCGTTCTGAAGGAAACCTGAAATTACAACGTGCCAGGTGCGAATGGTTGGCTGGTCCATGCCTTTATTATGGCAAATCACCCTCGCAGAAAGCGTAGGCCCGGAGCTCGACCGGCACCTTAACCACCTTGATCCCGAGCCGGGTTTTGCCTTGAATTATCTGTTTTTGCCTCTTTTTCTCGGTCCAATTGCGTCTGATTTCACCCGCCGCACTGCGAACTGAGGGTGAAAACTCGCCAGTTTTCTTCCCCAGCTCCCGCCGGCGGAGCAAAACGGTTTCCAGATGCACACCAGCTGCCACTGCAACCTCTTCGGCCGCGACTCCCACCTCCAACATCTCCACAATTTGCCCTTCCGTGGCCACATCAATCATCCCTACACCTCGATAAAATGTTCGCCGGCGTCTTCCTCTACCGCCGGCTCCGTTGCCACACTCCGCACCCACGGCAACACAATTGCCAGGGCAATCGCCCTATCCGCGTGCCCTCGGGTGTCCGCAATCGCGTCCAGCTTGTACTGGTCGTTTTGACGGCTGTGTTTGATTTGCAGCCGCAATAAATCCTCCCGCATTTTGGGCGATGGATACAACTCGATCTGCCCGGCCCGGAACACTTCCATCATCGTTCGGGCCATCGCGTCCGTCTGCTTCGGCGTGAAAGGGATTTCGCCCATGTTTATATTCTGCTCTCGCAGCCGCTGGGCCAAATAAAGTGCCTGCGTCGGATCAAAGAACACCCAATCCAGATTCCAGTCGGCGTACTCCCGCAACACCGTCGCCTCGACTTCCTTCAACGGCACTTGCCCGCCGCGAGGTGGTATCCACGAGTAGCACCGCACCATTCGCATCCGAAACGTCCCGGGTTGTGTGCCAAGAATTACGAAAGCCGAATGATCGTGTTTAATACCGAGGTCCAACCCAGCGGCAAACACCCACGGCTTGTCGCCAATCGTTTCGTTCGGCTGCATCTGCTCCGTCAACCGGAACGCCCGCTCGATGTCATCACGGTCGAGCATCCCTTCGCCGCCGGTCGCCCAAACCCCGTGCCACAACCTGTCGAAATCTTCCGGCGTGTTGGACAGCCGTTCGTCTTCGATGTTCTTTTCCGGTATCCACGGGGCCGGGTAATTCACCCGCTGGAACCACCAGTCCCGCGACAACCGCGACCCTTCCCTCCACTGCCACTGCCACGTGTCGAGAAAACCAGCGTTGGTCGCAATCAGCATCAGGTTGTGCGACAACTTGTTCGCATTGCTCCGCATCACCTTTGCAAATCGCTCGTTCTCGATATGACTCAACTCGTTGCACAACGTCACATCCGGCCGCGTTCCGTGGGTGCCAAAAGCATCTGTGGCGAGAACAAAACAGATTGACCGCGAACGGATCCCTTCGATCCAATTGACGGTGATTTTCACCTGCTGCATCAACCACTCGTTGTGGTCCATCACCTCTATCATTGCCCGCTTCGTCTCTTCGGCCTGGGCGTGCTTCCCGGCGCCTAACTCAATTCGCAACGGCTTCCGGGCAAACAGCAGCAGCCAGAGCAGGCAGATGGCAATGTCCGTGTCTTTGGACGTGCCTTTTGTGCGGTCAAGAAAGAACCCACGGAACGGCCCGGGCTTTTTCCGTGCCACTGCAAGAAGGCTGGGTGCAACAGCCTCGAAGAACTCGGCCTGAAACTTTCCCCACACTTCTCGAAACGGCTTCGCCGGGCCGGGAAGAATCAGATCACCAAAAAACGCTACTGGGTCACGCTGATACTCGCGCAACCGCTCAGCAGTAGGTGCCGCTCGTGCCAACTGGACTGCCCTTGTTCATGGGCGTCCAGGGGTTGTTGTAATTAGCTACCATTTTTTTCCTCGTCTCTGTCCTCGTCGTCCTCCCCGCCAAGCGACAGCAGCCCGATGTCTGCTACGCCAAGTGCCTTCAGGTACGCATCCCGATGCCGTGTCGCAGATTCCACCATCGTCGCGTACCGGGCCGTCCGGTTGAGAAAGGCCACGTCCGTCAGGATCCTTTCGCCCTTCTCTTTTCCGGCCGCTGTATGCTTTGCCATCTCCAACTCGCCGTCCTTCGCCAACAACAACTGGGCTAACTGCGCCCGCTGCTCACTTCGCATCGCACTCTGAACCAAACACGCCTCTGACATCGTCAACCCCTTCGCCCCCGACTTCGCCATCACCATCTTTTCCAGCAAGTTTTGAAAGTGCTGCGTCTTGCTCTGCACAAACTCAAACACCTGCGACGGACACTTCCGCACAAAGCTCAGCCCGTGCCGTAGGTGCCCGGTCTTTTCCCCGCTACTTGGTTTCGTCATCGTCGTCCCACTCCTCCCACTTCCGTGCCTTCACCGCCTCAATCGCCTCCAACGGGCAAAGATGGTTCAAATACTTCGCCGTCTCTGAAATACTTTGGTGCCCCAACAACTGGCTTATTTTACCAATTCCAATCCCATCACGCAAGCAACCAACCGCGAACGAATGTCGAAATCCATGCGCGTGCATTCGTTTTCTAATCCCAGCCCGGCGACCAACCCGGGGCAAAAACTGCCGCACATAGGCCGACGTTACCTCCCCGCCCGCCCGCTTCGTCCGCACCGAACAAAACAAAAAATCACTACTCCCAAACCCCAATCGCTCCCGGCGAGCAATCCACCGCCTAAGCAACGCCAAACCAACATCATCAATCCCTGCCCGCCGCGACTGATTCCCTTTCCCGTGTCTCACATAGATCGTACCTGCCTCAAAATCCACATCATCCAATCGCAACGCCAGCGCTTCACTTACCCGTAACCCTGTCCGGTACAACACTCCTATCAACGCTCGATTTCGCAACCCCGTACTACTCCGCGTCGGTATCACTTTCAACATCGCTTTCACTTCGGTTCCCGTGTAGGTTTCCGGTGGTAATCGCATGATTGTTCCCCTTGTGTGGTGTTTCTTCGGAAAAATTTCTGAGTCAGGCCCGCCTTTTGTGGCACCCCCCCCACCCGCGTGATTGATCGGGCCTGTCGGATGGTGTCGAACGGGACACTTACGTTTCGCACGCTAAAGGGAATTGTAGAGCAGCATATAGCCGAAGTCAAGGGTTCAGTTCGCTTTTCCAACACCTATCCAAAACACCAAATTCCCAGATCCACAGCTTTGCAAACCGTGGTAGACATTACCCATTGGGTACTCCACTGGGACACTCTATGGCAATGAATCCAACGTATTGACTGGAAAACGAAAATGATTGATGTAGTTTCATGACGTTGCCTTTTGTAGTGGAGCAGTCGGGGGCGCTTGTAGTGGGTGTGTGTCGATCGGGCTCCCCGGGACCGAGTGTAGAAAAAGCAGTCGGGAGAATATATATATAATATATATATTCTACCCGACCTCTTATTCATACACACTCGGGGACAGGCCACCCCGACCGCTTCTCCCCGACCTCCCCGACCGCTACTATTAGGTGGTAGTGATATCGCTTATTCTGAACCCGGCAACGGGAGTTTTTTGATAGGAAACCTTCATTTCACATGGGACAACAACAAAATCGTCAAGTAATTGGATAAGTGGCTCCTTTATTTCGGCAGTATACAATCCAGCCATATCTCGAATGCGGCTTTTGCTGAGTCCGTCGGGGTGTTTAACGAGAACATTGAGGATTCGTTTCTTTCTTTGCTCGATTATCTCTGCTTTTTGCTGTTGTTTGTCATTTTCTTTGGTTTTCTGCTGTTCTTTGCGAATATCTATGCCAGTTGAGACAGAAACGTCCCAGGTTTCTAGGGACATAGTAGCGGAATCGAACCGGCCTTCGGAGATATCCAGGGCGTAGTGCCCAGAGTGCCCGGCACTCCCGCCGACGGTGAGGTGCAATGCGTGGTCGCCGTCGTGGCGGTACTCTTCGCGTCGGTTGACCAGCAGCCATTGCCGCGGCCACTCGGCCATGCCGGCGCCGTGGAGGTCTTCGCGCTCGAGGGGAGCGTGTTTGTCGCGGCCAGCCATCAAGCCGTAGTGCTTTGTGGTGTGATGGACGAGGATGAGCGTGCAGCCGGTCTCGGTGCAGACGGTGTTGACAGCTCGAAGTAGCTCACCCATTTCGTTGAGGCTGGCGGTATTGGCGCCCGGCAACGCGAGGTAGAGTGGATCGATTATCGCCACATCAAGCGAGAGGGCCTCAATCGCGTGTCGGACGGCTTCTAGGTGTTCGGGACTGTCAAACCTCGGCACATCTTCGCTCCACCACAGACGGTCAATGTCGCGTAGCTGGAGGCCCTTCGACTCACACACGCGGCGGGCTGTGGACTGGAGCGTTGCCATGCCAGACTCGCCAGTCATAATACCGACGTTCACGGGTTTTTTCACCCACCAGTGGCCGAGAAACTTGTGAGACTTGGCCAGTGAAATGCCGAGATCGACGACTATTGACGTTTTCAGTGTCTTGCTCGGGCCACCGATCACGCACGGCTGGCCGCGGACCAGGACGTTGTCGACGAGAAATTCGATACGAAAGTCACCGGTATCCAGCCCTTCGCATGAAATCCAACGATATTCTATGTCTTTTGCCAACTTTCCGGTAGAATCTACCCTTTTTGCGTGTTCGATGCAGTGTTTTACTGACGATTCTCCGTTTTTCTTCTTCAAACAGTCGCGGACATCCTCGCCGTCAGAGTCACGGTGCTCGGCCGGTAGGACGGCCAGACGGGTTGTGGTTGTGTGGCCGGCCAGTGCCGCGGCTGATTTTACGCTGCCAGCATCGCCGGCATTGTCGCGGTCGGGGATGATCACCACCTCGCAGCCGGAGAACAGCGGGGCGAACTCGGCCTTCAGGAAGGATCCGGGCAGGCCGGCTGTGTGAGTGTAGCCGATTGCCCAGAGTGCCGCGGCGTCCTTGACGCCCTCGACCAGCAACCACTTCTCACCGGGCGCCGGGCGGGTGCCGGGGAAGAATATGCCCCACGGCTTGCCTTTGGCGTAGAGGCCCTTGGGGTGAGTGACGTCCAGCACGTAGGCTGATACCCCATTGCCGTCGACATCCCACATCGGGAATTTGACAGCCTTGGGATCCGTCTTCAGCGGCAGGCAGCCGTAGGCTCGAAAGGCGTCGGCCGTGACGCCCTTCCTCGTGGCCCAGATGGTGATTGCATCGGTTGGTTCAGGCTGTGGCTGTGGCGTGTCACCGGCGGCGGGGGGCTGCTGGGGGGCGTCCGGCGGCTTCCAGTCGGCGTCGAACAGCCCAGCTACGATCATGGCGTTCTTGGCCTGTTCCTTGTCGCCGGTCATGGCCAGGGACAAGTCCCACGCAGAACCGCTGTGGTGGCAGGCAAAGCAGTGGAAGATGCCCGTGTCTACATGCACACAGAACGAGTCATGCGATGGACAGAACGGGCAGTTGCAGCGGAGATCGTCGCCCTCGGTACGAATAATCACCAGCCACAGTTGATCGGCCAGCAATCGGCCCGCCCCTGCGACTCCGTTCGCTTGTGTCATCATTCACCTGTTGCCCTCAAACATCTGCATCTGCCCCGGTGCGTCTGGTATCCTTGGCTGCCGCACGCGGGGCTGATAGATTCGCTTGACTGCCAGCTTTACTTGACTCTCCCTTACGTCGATTCCGATTGCCTTGCGGCCCTGTTGGCGGGCGACGGCCAGCGTAGTGCCGCTTCCCATCCACGGATCCAAAATCGTGCCGTCCGGTGGGCACCATGACCGAATGAATCGCTCTGGAATGGTTTCCGGGAAACAAGCTTCGTTTTCGTGTGCAAGGTTGTTGCCCATTGCCCCGCCGCCGACATTGGCGTGAATGACTTCGTGCGTTTCGAGGTAGTTGCCGGGGTTGGCGAGAACGGGAGGCTGGTATGTGCCGCTATCCCTTTTTCCATTGTCGCGTCGCCTTGTGATCTGTTTAGGTTGAGGTTCCATTCGATTGGGTTTTCTGTCCCCGTT
>SDBT01006002.1_pt1 | contig 20297 bp, 21 predicted proteins | sample 2277101 | NCBI WGS metagenome assembly SDBT01 (sample SAMN10404973, study PRJNA504765) | marine sediment metagenome | isolation source: marine sediment core GS10_PC15, 103 cmbsf | place: Arctic Ocean: Southern Knipovich Ridge | collected 2010 | reverse complement strand
GAGTTCGCAGGAGGGAAGCGGCCGGGCCGGGGTGAAACGATGATAGAAGCGATCCGGGGAAAGCTCCTTGCAAAGGAGCCGATGTATGTGCGGGTCGATGTCAACGGGATCGGCTACGGCGTGCATGTGCCCGTGTCCACCTATGAGAGACTCGGGCAGCCGGGCAGCGAGGTGCAGCTGTACACTTACCTGCACGTGCGGGAGGAGCTGCTGCAGCTCTACGGGTTCCACGAGGCGCGGCAGAGGGGCCTTTTCGCTATGCTGCTGTCCGTTTCCGGGGTGGGACCGCGGATCGCACTGGGCATACTCTCTGTGCTTTCGGTGGACGAGTTCCGCAGGGCCATAAAATCCGATGATGTCAGGGTTCTGACGTCCATCCCGGGGGTCGGAAAGAAGACGGCCCAGAGGGTCGTGCTGGAACTGCGGGAACGGCTCCCTGCCGGGGTAGCCCGGGAGGAAGAGACAGGGGCGGGACCGCCGCGGGGCCAACTGGAAAGCGAGGCGGTGGCGGCCCTGATCTCGCTTGGCTCCAGGAGCACCGAGGCAGCCAGGGCCGTGCGGGAGGCGCGGGAGCAGCTAGGCAGCGAGGCCAGGCTTGAAGACATAGTGAAATTCGCACTAAAACACCTATGAGCTGCTGCATGTGGAGTTTGCGAAGCAAACTCCAGCGCAACGAAAGTGAATAGACCGTGCAACAGCAACATGCAGTGCGTTGCGCAAGGCACACCTGGAAGACATAGTGAAATTCGCGCTGAGACATCTGTGACCTGTTGTGTAGATCGGGAACATGATGAGACATGATGAAGACGTGATAACGCCGGGCCGCATGCCCGAGGACCAGGAGCTTGACAGGCAACTGAGGCCGGTAAGCCTGAGCGAGTTTGTCGGGCAGGAGAGTATAAAGGAGAAGCTCCACGTCTTTGTGGAGGCGGCGCGGAGGCGGAGAGAGGCACTGGACCATGTGCTGCTGCACGGGCCCCCGGGGCTCGGGAAGACGACGCTGGCACAGATCGTCGCCCATGAACTGGGCGCCGGCATGCACTCCACATCGGGGCCGGTCATAGATCGGGCCATAGACCTCTCGGCCATCCTGAGCAGGCTCCAGGCCTCGGATGTACTGTTCATCGACGAGGTGCACCGCCTCAACCACGTGGTGGAAGAGACACTGTACCCCGCCATGGAGGAGTTCAAGCTCGACATCATGATAGGGGGCGGGGCTTCGGCAAAGTCCATCAAGCTGGACATCCCGCCTTTTACGCTGGTCGGGGCCACCACGCGTGCCGGGCTTCTCACTGCGCCGCTTCGGGCGCGTTTCGGAGTGGTGCTGAGGGTCGGGTACTACTCGGTGGACGAGCTGGAGAAGATCGTGGCGCGGTCCACTGCCATAATGGGAATACGCGCGGAGCCGGAAGGGGTGAAGGAGATAGCGCGCCGCGCAAGAGGGACCCCGCGGATCGCGAACCGGCTCCTCAGAAGGGTGCGCGACTACGCGGAAGTCCGTGCAGACGGTGTCGTCACCGTTGAAGTCGCCCGGAGTGCTCTTGAACTGCTCGAGGTGGACGAGAGCGGGCTGGACGAGATGGACAAGGCCATCCTCAGCACCATCATAGAGAAGTTCGGCGGGGGACCCGTCGGGATAGACACGGTGGCCGTGGCCGTCGGAGAAGAGAAGGACACGATAGAGGAAGTCTACGAGCCTTACCTGATCCAGGAGGGATACCTCGAGCGCACCCGGCGCGGCCGGAAGGCGACGGCACGAGCATACCGCCACCTGGGGCTGGAGCCGCCGGGGGCGCCGCAGGGAGCCCTCTGGGACAAGAAGGGGTGAAGCGCCCCTGTCCCTGCCGCGAGGCAAAGTTCTTGCCGGCATACAGCTTGCCGTCATCGCCCTGGCCTGCACAGTCCAGCGCGCGCAGCGTCCGGGCGCACATTCCCCGGGCGGATACCGTGGGGGCTGTGAAGAGGAAATGATCCCCCGTTTGCCCGGCTACATCCTTCCAGATGATCGCATTGCACAGGTGCCTGCAGCGCGGCGGGACGCGTCCCGGCTGCTGGTGATGCGGCGCGGCGGGGATGTTCCGGAGCACCGGCGTTTCGGGGAACTGGCGCGCATCTTGCGCGGGGGGGACCTGCTGGTCCTGAACGACAGCCGGGTGATACCGGCGCGTCTTCGGGGAGTGAGGCACCCGGGTGGCGGCGCGGTGGAACTCCTCCTGGAGGAGAGGGTCTCCGCCGTGCGGTGGAGGGGGTTGGCAAGACCTGCCAGGAAGCTGCGCAAAGGCACCGTGCTGAGCCTTGCCGGCGGTCGCCTGGGAGCCCGAGTCGTCGAGGAAGAGGAGCGTGGCATGAGGGTCGTGGAGTTCGACGACGAGGTGACTCTCGAGATGCTGGAGGAACTCGGCGAGATCCCGCTGCCGCCCTATATCCGGAGGCCGGCTGAAGAATCCGACCGGCAGCGCTACCAGACTGTCTATGCCCGGGAGCCGGGAGCAGTGGCTGCTCCAACTGCGGGGCTGCATTTTACGCCGGAAGTGTTTGGAGAACTGGGGGCAGCCGGCGTCGGGGTGGCATCAGTCACGCTGCATGTCGGGACAAGCACGTTCCGCGCGGGCCTGGGTACAGAGAGGTACAGTGTGGGGGAAGAGGCGGCACGGCTACTCAACAGGGCGCGGCGGGAAGGCCGGCGCATAGTCGCGGTAGGGACGACGACGACGAGAGCGCTGGAGACGGTTCTCGGAGACGCGGATGCCTTCCGCGCTGGAGCGGGGCGCACCGGCCTGGTGATCGGCCCCGGTTACGAGTTCAGGGCGATCGACTGCCTGCTTACCAATCTCCACCTTCCCGAGTCGTCGCCCCTGGCAGTAGTGTGCGCGTTTGCCGGCAGCGCGGAAGTGCTGGCGGCTTACGGGGAGGCCATAAGCGAGGGCTACCGGTTTGGCAGCTACGGCGATGCGATGCTCATAGATTGAACGAGCACACGGGTTCCGGGCAGACTGGAGACTCGTGGCTATCTGTCGAGAGGGGCAACCGGGTTTGTCGGGGTCGAAGTGTCCGGTGTCTGTCTCATCACCAGAGGTGAAAGGGTTGTGTTCGAGTTCAAGGTAACGGCCAGGAGCGAGGTCAGTGCCGCGCGGACTGGGGTCTTGCGGACAGGGCACGGCGACGTGCCGACACCGGTGTTCATGCCGGTGGGCACCCGGGCTACCGTGAAGACTATGACGCCCGAAGAGCTCAAGGCCCTTGGTGTCACCATAGTGCTGGTAAACAGCTACCACCTGAGCCTGCGCCCCGGCGCGGAGACAGTGAGGGAACTGGGGGGTGTGCACTGCTTCATGCACTGGGATGGTCCCATCCTGAGCGACAGCGGCGGCTACCAGGTGGTGAGTCTCGCGAAGCTCGTGAAGATCAGTGAAGAGGGCGTGAGCTTCCGGTCGCATATAGACGGGAAGAGCCTGTTCCTGAGCCCGGAGGAAGCTGTCCGCATGCAGGCAGGCCTGGGAGTGGACGTCGCCATGCCGCTGGACCGGCCGGCCCCATACCCCTCCTCGTACGAAGACTCCCGGGCAGCGATGGAGCTCACCTTCCGCTGGGCGGAGCGCAGCCGGAAGGTGCAGCGAGAGGGAGGCCCGGCTCTGTTCGGCATCGTCCAGGGCGGCTTTGACCGGGAACTGAGAGAGCGCTGTGTGAGAGAGATAACGGGGCTGGACTTCGACGGCTATGCGCTGGGGGGACTGAGCATAGGAGAGCCCCGGGCGGTGACCCGGGAGCTGTGTTCGGTGGTCGCCCCGATGCTGCCGGAGGACCGCCCGAGGTACCTGATGGGTGTGGGAGACCCGGACATGCTTTTCGACGCGGTTGCGGCCGGTGTAGACATGTTCGACTCGGCATTGCCGACACGGATAGGCAGGAACGGGACGGCGCTTGTGCGCGGGGGCAAGGTGGTCGTCAGGAACGCGCGTTATTCGCGGGACCCGGCACCCCTGGAGGCGGGCTGCTCCTGCTACACCTGCAGGCACTACTCGAGGGGGTACCTGCGTCACCTCTTTAATACGGAAGAAATACTTGGATTACGGCTCGTTAGCTGGCATAATATCTACTTCGTGACGCACCTCCTGGCGCTGATGCGGGAGGCCATCGCCGCGGGCCGTTTCGACGAGCTGCGGCGGGAATGGGTAAGCGGAAAGGATGGTAGTCGTGATAGGTGAAACAGTGGCACAGGGCGGTAGGGGGGCAGGGCGGGTCTCGGATCCCGTGGAACGGCTGAAAGGGTTTCTGCCTTTTCTTGTCTTCATGGTAGCCATCTTCTACCTGCTGATATGGAGACCGCAGAAGCAGCAGCAGAAGGAGCACCAGAAGTTGCTTGCCAACATGAAGAAGGGGGATCGTGTCGTCACCTCCGGGGGCCTTCATGGTATTATCCATGCGGTGAAGGAGCAGACCGTCTCGGTTAAGGTGGCCGACAACTTGCGCGTGGACATATCGAAGAGTGCCATCACCAGCGTGAGCGCGGCGGGAGAGCCGGGCACGAACTGAAGAGAAGCGAGCAGGCCACGGGGTGACTTCGGACCGGATGCGCGGACGGATGTCCCCGGGACCGGTAACGGGAAGGAGAAAGCGATGACGAGGGGTCTTGGCTGGAGAATGGGGGTCGTGGCGGTAGCACTGTTGCTGGCTGCTCTTTTTGTGCTTCCTTCCACTCCTGCCGGGCGGCATCTGCCCCCCGGCATCGAACCTTACCTGCCCAAGATCAATCTGGGCCTGGACCTGCAGGGCGGGATGCACCTGGTGCTGAACGTGCAGGTGGAGCAGGCAGTGGAGACCAAGGCTGACAAGGACCTGCTCGACATTCGCAAGTACCTCGGCGTGCTGCCCGGCGTTGTCTCGGCGGAGAAGCATCCGGACGTGCCGACCCGTGTTCTGGTCCATCTGGACGAGACTGCGGCGTCTGATATCAGGAAGAGCGTGGAGGATGTGCTGGGGGAGGAACTACCGGGCTGGGAGATGCTGAAGGAGACAGTCCCGGCGCTCATCGATATCTCGTTGAGTAAGCAGCAGCAGCAGGCCATTGCGAAGGACGCGGTGGCACAGGCGCTTGAGAACATACGGATGAGGGTGGACGAGTCGGGGCTGCGCGAGCCGTCCATACAGATCCAGGGAGACCGGCGTATCGTGGTCCAGCTTCCGGGCGTGAAAGATCCGGCGGCGATGCGCAAGCTGATCGGGAAGACCGGGAAGTTGACCTTCCATGTTGCACGCTTTGCTACGGACACGTGGGAAACAGTGCAGGAGCTGGATGAGAGGCTCGGCGGGAGGCTTCTGGATCTGGTCGATCCCATAATGGCGGAAAACAGGATTATCGGGGTCTATTTCCCGGCGGCCGACCTGGAGGCGGTGAAGGAGCTTGTGAGCGGGCGGGATGCCGCGCTGACTGTCCCGAGGCGGTGGCGCTTTGCCGTGGGGAAGGTGCAGGAGGACCCGGAACGGGGGGCCATACGAAGGCTATACTTGATAACAGATAAGGAGGAGATCGCCGGCGACCAGCTGCGGAGCGCACGGATGGGCTTCGCGCAGGGGCAGCGGGTCGTCTTTATACGTTGGGACAGGACAGGGGCGCGCAAGTTCGAGAAGGTGACAGGAGAGCACGTAAACGAGCCGCTTGCCATCTTGCTGGACGGGGTCGCGCAGTCTGCGCCGGTCATCCAGAGCAAGATTTCCCGAAGCAGCGAGGCGTACATCCAGGGTAATTTCACTATCGAGGAGGCGGACCGCCTCAGGATCATGCTGGTCTCGGGCGCCCTGCCGGCAGAGATGAAGTTCGAGTTCGAGGAGACGGTGGGCCCTCTGCTGGGAGAGGACTCTGTTAACAAGGGCGTATCCGCGGCCCTCCTCGGGCTGGTGCTCGTGGCTGCTTTCATGGTTGCATACTACCTCGGGGCCGGGCTCATAGCCAATGTTGCGCTGGCGATGAACGTGGTCATTATCCTCGGCGCTCTTGCCGCGCTGAAGGCGACCCTCACGCTTCCCGGCATTGCCGGGATCATACTGACGATGGGTATGGCGGTCGATGCCAACGTGCTCATCTTCGAGAGGATCCGGGAGGAGGTCCGCAGCGGGAAGAGCATACGGGCTGCCATTGCTGCCGGGTATGCCAAGGCTTTCGTGACCATCGTGGACGCAAATGTCACGACCTTGATAGCCGCGCTCATCCTGATGTGGGTGGGTACCGGTCCGGTGAAGGGTTTCGGCGTCACCTTGAGCATTGGTCTCATTGCCAGCATGTTCACTTCGCTGGTGGTGACGCGGGTGATCTTCGACCTGCTGTCGCTGCGCAGGAGTTTCCATCGGGTCGCGATGGCCGAATTTATCAAGCAGCCCAGGTTCCCGTTCGTATCGTGGCGCCGGCGGGCTTTTGTTCTATCTGCGGTGATCATGATCGCGGGACTGGTCGCAGTGGTCTCGCGCGGGAACGACAATCTCGGCATAGAGTTCAAGGGCGGGATGCTCATCCGACGGGGTTTTACGGAGCCGGTGGCGATTGATGAGGTGCGAACGACCTTGATGAGTATCGGGCTGGGCGATGGCCTTGTCCAGAGCTACGATGCGGGGAAGGGTATCCTGTTGAGGGTGCAGGGCAGGGAGGACCTGGAGGGGGTGACTTCCATGGTCGACTCTGCGTTACGGGAAGAGTTCGGGGATATCTTCAGGGACCCCGCGGGATACGGCGAGACTGCGTTTGTCGGCTCCTGGGTAGGCGAGCGGATGAGGACGAAGGCCATCCTTGCCATCTGCCTGGCGCTGGTATGCCAGGTGGTCTATATCTCGATAAGGTTCCAGTTCCGGTTCGCTGTGGCGGCCATTATAGCGTTGATCCACGATGTGGTGATCACCACTGGACTTTTCGCGTTGACGGGAAGGGAGATCACTCTGCCGGTGGTAGCTGCGCTTCTCACCATCGTCGGGTACTCGCTTAACGACACCATAGTCATATTCGACCGGATAAGGGAAGATGTCAGGCTGATGAGGAAGGAGCATTACCCGAGGATAATCAACCTGAGTTTGAACCAGACGCTGAGCCGTACTGCGCTCACTTCCGTGACGACGCTGATCGTACTCATCTGCCTCTTTGTAGCAGGCGGCGAAGTGATACACGACTTTGCCTTTGCCCTGATCGTCGGAGTGATCGTGGGTACGTACTCTTCGTTGTTCGTGGCCAGCCCGGTGCTCGTGGAGTGGTATCTGAGAGGCGAGCGGCGGGCTGCAGCGCGTTCGGCCCCGTGAGCCGTTGGGACACGAGGACGTTCGATCCGCGCGGAGCTGAAAAGCTGGGCTCATCCCTTTCTCTGCACCCCCTTGTGGCTGCAGTGCTCTGTGCCCGCGGCCTCTCCCGGGCAAGCGATGCCCGGGCTTACCTCCAGCCGTCCATCCGCCGGCTGGCTGACCCTTTCCTTCTCCCGGACATGGAGCAGTGTGTCGCGCGCATCCTCCGTGCCCGGGACCACGGCGAGCGCGTGCTGGTCTACGGCGATTTCGACGTCGACGGGGTGACGGGCACAGCTGTGGTGGTGCGGGCCCTGGCCGCGGCCGGCATCGAGGCCCGGGGGACCACGGCCGACCGCCTGACGGAAGGATACGGGTTTCACCCTTCGGGTACGGCGGAGGCAGCCAGGTTCGGCGCGGCGCTTATCATCACGGTCGACTGCGGTACCAGTTCCGCCTCGACGGTCCTCGCGGCATCGCAAGAGGGGATAGAGACCATCGTCACAGACCACCACGAGCCCGGCCCGGACGGGCTGCCCGCCGCATACGGGGTCATCAACCCGAAGCGGGAGGACTCTCAGTATCCTTTCAGGGATCTTGCGGGGGCGGGCGTTGCGCTCCGGCTGGCGGATGCGGTCGCGGCCGGCAGCGGGGCGAAGCCCCGGCTGACCGGGCTGGCAGCCCTGGGCACCGTGGGCGACGTGATGCCGCTTGTCGATGAAAACCGGGCCATCGTGCACGATGGGCTGGAGGCGCTGCAGGAGACCGGGAGCGCCGGGTTGGCAGCGTTACGGCGCCAGGCCGGTCTGCCTGCCGGCCGGCTCACGGCGGGCCAGCTCAGCTTCGGCCTTGTCCCTAGGCTGAACGCTGCCGGCCGGATGGGCTCGGCGATGCGAAGTCTGGAACTGCTTCTCACCGACGATGACGCCGTCGCCGGGCGGCTCGCCCGCGAGCTGGACGAGGAGAATCGCAGACGCCAGGCGGTGGAGAAGGAGACAGTGGAGGCGGCCTGCAGGAAGGTCGAGACGGCAGGAGGCCTGGAGAGGCGACGGGTGCTGGTGGCTGCGGAGGAGGGCTGGCATCCGGGCGTGATCGGCATAGCGGCTTCACGGCTCGCGGAGAGATATAGCAGGCCGGTCATCCTGCTGGCAGTCGAGGGCGGCCGGGCCCGGGGGTCAGGCCGCAGCAAGCACGGGCTGCATCTTACACGGGTGCTCGAGCAGTGCTCGAGTCTGCTGACAAGGTACGGAGGCCACGCGCAAGCGGCGGGCCTGGAGCTTCCGGCCGAAGGGATTCGTGCCTTTCGCGAGGCGGTGGATGAAGTGGCAGGGAGGGAGTTGTCCGGGACAGTTGCTGCCCCTGACTGGACTGCTGATGTCGAGGTGAGTCTTGCAGATATTGATGAGGAGGCAGTGGAGTGTCTGGGGGCTTTTGAACCGTGCGGCTGCGCGAATCCGAGCCCGCTGTTTCTGACCCGGGATCTGGCTCTTGCCGGCCCCGGTTCTGTCATGGGCCGGGGGCACCTGAACCTGAGAGTCAGGCATCGCGGGACCGTGCTGAGGGCAGTGGGCTTCGGGCTGGGGTCCCGGCTACCGGAAGTGCTGAGGTGGAAAGAGGGGTTCGATTCCCTCTACCAGGCGAAGATAAACGATTGGTCGGGAAGGCGCCGGGTGGAGATGCACTTGAAAGACATCCGCCCCGCGTCTTCATAGCGGCCGCGACGGGGACGGACCGGGCTAAGAAGCGGGCTTGGCGGGCTGCTCGGGGCGTGTGCGGGGTACGGGTTTGGTTATCTTGCCCGCGCTCATGCATGCCGTGCAGACGTATACGCGCTTCGAACCGCCGGGAGTCTGGATCCTGATCCGCTGGAGGTTAGGTCGCCACATGCGGTTTGTCTTGTGATTCGAATGGCTTACGCTGTGGCCGAAGTGCGGCTTCTTCCCGCACAATTCGCATATCCTGGACATATCAACTCCGCTTCTTCCGTTCAGGCCCATCCGGGCCCGCCTTTATTCCCGTTATCTTCACACCCGCATGGTTCTCGTTGCAGGCGCCGCAGTATATCATGGCGCCCGGCATGGAGCAACCAAAAACCGGGTCCGCAAGACCCGACCCGGGAAACCCGGACGGGACGCCTTGATTTGCAGGGGGGGGTCTGCTACCATGGCGGGCGTACGGCCTGCTAACGGGACTTGCGGAGGGATAAGATGTCCCGGCTCGTCAGGACGGGGTGGGAGCTTGGAAACAAGTGGCTGCTGATAAGAGGCAAGAAGAGACCGGCGGGACAGCTGCGGGGGCGGAGTCCATCATCCGTACCCTTTCGGGAGCAGGGCACAGGGCGCTGCTTGCGGGGGGGTGTGTCCGAGACCACGTGATGGGGCGCACGGCCGATGATTACGACATCGCCACGAGCGCCACGCCCGACCAGGTGATAGCGATGTTTCCCAGGACCGTCCCGGTGGGGCGCGAGTTCGGCGTGGTCGTGGTCATAGAGAACGGACACGCCTTCGAGGTCGCGACCTTCCGTGCGGACCGCGGTTATGCGGATGGACGCCACCCGGTGGCGGTCCGCTACACGGGGCCGGAGGAAGACGCCAGGCGGCGGGACTTCACCATAAACGGGTTGTTCCTGGACCTGATGACCGGCGAGGTGCTTGATTATGTCGGAGGGCAGGAAGATATCCGGCGGAGGGTCGTCCGCGCGATAGGCGACCCCGTGGAGAGGTTCAGGGAAGACCGCCTTCGCCTGGTGCGGGCGGTGCGCTTTGCCGCGAGGCTGCAGTTCGAGATAGACCCGGAAACTAGGGTTGCGCTGGAGCGGGAGGCACCGGCGCTCGGGGAGGTCAGCTTCGAGCGCCTCCGCGATGAGCTTCTCAAGATCGTCTCGGCCGATGGCGCGGGACGCGGGTTCGAGCTGCTGGAAGAAACGGGCCTGCTGCGCCAGTTCCTGCCGGAAGTGAGCGACATGAAGGGAGTCCAGCAGCCGGAAGAGTTCCACCCGGAAGGGGATGTCTTCGAGCACACCCGCCTGATGCTGGACCTCATGAAATCGCCTTCGGCCGTGCTCGCGCTCGCCGTCCTGCTTCACGATGTGGGCAAGCCCCCGACTTTCCGGGTGGTTGATCGCATCCGCTTTGACAATCACGATGTCGTGGGCGCGGAGATGGCCGGGCGGATATGCAGGCGGCTGCGCGTGTCGAACCGCGTGCGGGAGGGAGTCGTCGGAGCAATAGGCAACCACATGCGTATGCGGCATGTCCAGGAGATGCGCGAGGCGAAGCTGAAGCGGCTCCTGGCGCGCCCGACCTTCGCCGATGAACTCGAACTGCACCGGGTGGATTGCCTGGCCAGCCATAAGGATATATCGAACTGGGAGTTCTGCCTGCGCAAGCTTGAGGAGTATGGCGAGGAAGAGATCAAGCCCGTGCCGCTGGTGACAGGACGAGACCTGATACGGGAGGGGTACAGTCCCGGCCCGGTGTTCAAGGAGATACTGGCCGGGGTGGAAGAAGCGCAGCTGGAGAACACGGTCTGCACGAAGGAAGAAGCGATGCGGCTCGTGCGGAGCCGTTTCCCCGTCAAGCGGGTGGGCGAGCCGGGCCCCGGGGCAGGGGAGCAGTCCGGTGGTTGATGCGAGGGAGATAGCCGGTAAGCTGCAGGGCCCGTTCCGCCTGGAGGAGCGCAGCGGGTTCAAGGATTCAGCGGTGGTGGGTGGGTTCGGGGCCTTTGTCCGGGAGTTGGCCGGGCAGGGCGCGGGGCTTGAGGGAAACAGCGATATTCGCAGCCGGTTCGAGGAACTGGCGGGGCTCTTCTCCTCCTACTGCAGCGCGGATCCGGACCGGCGAAAGGAAGACCTGGGGCGGGGCCGGGAGATCTTGGAAGACGTCATCTCCATGCTTGCCCCGCTTCCCGCGGGACCGCACCCCCGGGCGCCGCAGGGCGACCGGGTGCCGGCCGGCCGTTTCATGTCGAAGGATGTCCAGTACCTCAAGGGCGTGGGTCCGGACCGGGCACGCCTTCTTGCCCGCATGGGAGTGTCCAATACAGAGGACTTGCTCTACCACTTCCCGCGGCGATATGACGACCGCAGCCGTATCGTGCCGGTGGCTGATGCGCCGGAGGGCGAGGTGAGCTGCGTGCGGTGCCGTGTCAGGAGCATCTCCGGCTGGCAGGTTCGGCGAGGGATGCACATCCTCAAGGCCAGGGTGGAGGATGCGAGCGGGTCTATCGAGGCGGTATGGTTCAACCAGCCTTACCTCGAGAAGCAGTTCCAGCCTGGGACGGAGCTCGTGATGAGCGGCCCGGTGGAGCGTTTTCGCGGAAGGCAGTTGACTAATCCCGTCTACGAGATAACGGGCAAGGACGACGAGGACCTTATCCACACGGGGCGTATCGTGCCGGTCTACCGCCTGACCGAGGGGCTGACGCAGAGGTGGCTGAGGGGGGTCATCAGGCGGACCCTCGACGCCAGCGGAGGGCAGGTGCCGGAGCCGCTCCCTGCTGCCTTGCGGGCCCGGCTGGGGTTCACCCAGGCGGAAGATGCGCTGAAGTCCATTCATTTCCCCGGCTCGGAGGATGATTGCGGCGACGCGTACCGGCGCCTGGTCTTCGATGAGTTCCTTCTGTTCCAGCTCATCATGGCACGCAGGCGGGCGGCTGTGTCCGAGCGAAGACCGTAGCGCCACGCCACGGGGGAGAAGCTCTTTGGCCATCTGCTTGAGCGGCTCGGGTTCGCACTGACAGGAGACCAGGAGCGGGTCATCGCGGAGCTCAGGAAGGACATGGCCTCGAAGAAGCCGATGAACCGCCTGGTCCAGGGAGAGGTGGGCTCGGGCAAGACGCTCGTGGCTGCGGCGGCCATGCTGGTCTGTGCGGAGGCCGGGGAGCAATCTGCACTGCTGGCGCCCACGGAGATCCTTGCGGAACAGCACTTTCTTACGCTGCAGGAGATGCTTGTGCCGCTCGGGCTGACGGTGAACCTGCTTATTGCGGGTGCGGGCCGCGAGACGCGGGAGGCCGCCCGGCGCGAAGCCTCGGACGGAAGCGCGGATATCACCGTGGGTACTCATGCCCTGCTCGAGGAGGACGTGGAGTTCAAGAAACTGGGGCTGGCTGTCGTGGATGAACAGCACCGGTTCGGGGTCCTGCAGAGGGATATCCTGCGTCGCAAGGGCGGCGGTTCTTGCGACCTCCTGGTCCTGACCGCGACCCCGATTCCGCGTACCCTGGCGCTTACGGTCTTCGGTGATCTGGACATCTCCACGATCCGCGAGCTTCCTGAGGGACGTGTGCCCATCGAGACCTACTGGGTCGGTCGGCAGCAGCGAGCCGGGGCTTACGGGTTTGCGAGGGAGGAGATCCGCCGCGGGCGGCAGGTCTTCTGTGTTGCCTCCCGCCTGGAGCAGGGGGACGACGAACTGCGGACTGCGATAGGCCTGCGGGATGAACTGGCGGAGGGGGTCTTCCGGGAACTGGAGGTCGGGCTTGTCCACGGGAGACTGAAAACGCAAGAGAAGGATGCCGTGATGCGGGACTTTCGAGACGGCAAGCTGCAGGCTCTTGTCGCCACGAGCGTTGTCGAGGTGGGTATCGACGTGCCCAATGCCACGGTGATGGTGATAGAGAACGCGGAGCGGTTCGGGCTTGCACAGCTCCATCAGATGAGGGGAAGGGTGGGCAGGGGAGAACACCAGTCCTACTGCATGCTCATAGGTGACCCCGGTACCGGGGAGGGGTGCCGGCGGCTGGAGGTGATGACTGAGACCACGGACGGTTTCGAGATAGCGGAAGAGGACCTCGCGCTGCGGGGCCCGGGGCAGTTTCTCGGTCTTCGGCAGCACGGGCTTCTTGATATCCGAATCGGGGACCTGAAGCGGGACATGAAGCTGCTCGAGGTCGCCCGCGACGAGGCCCGCAGGATGCTGGAAGATGACCCCGGGCTGGAGAAGGGTGAGCACCGCCTGCTGGTCGAGAAGCTGGGACGGTTCGAAGCGCACGTCGCTCGATCGACGTAAGGGCGATCGAGCCGCCGATCGGGCCGGTGCCAGCTGCTCTGTCGCCAGCTGCCCGGGCGGAAGAAAGGAGATCCCTGATGGGAAAGCGCCTGGAGGTGATCGAGAGCGGGAATGCTCCGGAGGCCGTGGGGCCCTACTCGCAGGCAGTCGCGGCGGGCGAGTACGTCTTCGTGTCGGGACAACTGGGCATCGAGGTCGCCGGGGAACTGGTCGGGGGAGGCATACGCGCCCAGGCCGCCAGGGCACTCGACAACATCAAGGCGGTCCTCGAGGCGGGCGGGCTCGGGCTCTCGGACATCGTCAAGACGACTGTCTACATGAAAGACCTTGCCCAGTTCGCGGAGATGAACGAGGTCTATGCGGGCCGCTTTCTCCCGGGCGCCGCCCCTGCACGTGAGACAGTGGGGGTGGCCGCGCTGCCGAAGGATGCACTTGTCGAGGTGTCCTGCATAGCTTACCGGGGCCGTGCGGGGTCAGTAGGATGATTCAAGTACGTTGATGCGTATGAAGACCGGGTACTCGTCCAGCATTATCGTGAAGTAGTAGACCAGCTTGCCATCCTCGCGCCTTCCGGCTTCGTCGGGGGCGATCCTGACAAGTCCCTCGTCCTTTCTAGCTGCATGGTCTTCCGCCTTGCCCTCTAGCAACACGGGGGCATCCATCTCGGCGCCCGTCACCTGTTGCCGGCCCCCTTTCTCCTCCAGCGCTGCCCACGCTTTGCGCGGCTGGTGGCCGGCGCCGAGCGGTCGCGAAGCGGCCCGGTCCGTGCTGCATGTTCTCCGGGTTCGCAAGTCAGCGCGAGCAATGCTCTTAGGAAGCGAGAGTTGCGGCATCCTTGCCGCGGCACGTGCCGCCTCCGCCCCGTTTTTCCTTTGACTTTAGAGGCCGGGATTTGATATAGTTCCACGTCATCATGAGAGTAGTCGGGGGAGCAATGAGGGGTCGGCGGCTGCGCTGCCTGAAGGGCCGCAGGGTCAGACCGACCTTGGACCGGGTGAAGGAATCCGTATTCGGGGTGCTCGGGGAGGCTGTTGCCGACTCGGACACGCTGGACCTGTTTGCGGGTACCGGTTCACTCGGGATAGAGGCCCTCAGCCGCGGTGCGGCATCCGTCGTCTTCGTGGAGTCGAGCCGCATTTCGGTCCGGATGCTGGAGGAGAACCTGGAGCAACTGGACCTCGGGGGCCGGACGCGTGTGCTTGAGCGGGACGCCCTCAGGGCGGTACTGACACTGGAGCGCCGCGGGGCCCGATTCTCCCTCGTCTTTCTAGATCCCCCATACCGGTCGGGTCTGGCAGGACTCGCTCTCGAGCGTCTGGCAGGATCAGAGATAGTCCGTGCATCCGGCTGGGTGGTGGCAGAGCATTCCCGCGATGAGGAACTGGAGCAGGCCCCGGGCCGTCTCGAGCGGCGGGAAGCACGGCGCTACGGGGGCACGGTCGTCTCCTTCTACCAGGCCTGCAGCAGGGGAGGGGATTCGGAGCAAGGGGGCTGAGAAGGTCCCGGGCAGGAGGGCATCCGATGGATACGTTTGCCGTATATCCGGGCACTTTTGACCCGGTCACATACGGGCACATCGACATCGCACGCAGGGCAGGAGCGCTGTTCGACAGGGTCATCCTTGCCGTTGCTCACAACCCTGAGAAGAAGACTCTCTTTAGTGTCGAAGAGCGGGTTGCGATGCTGAAAGACGCGGCCTCCGACATCGACGGCGTGGAAGTGGATGATTTCGGAGACCTGCTCATCGACTACGTGAGGAGGCAGCATGCTCAGGTCATAATCAGGGGACTCAGGGCCGTCTCCGACTTCGAGTTCGAGCTGCAGATGGCCCTGACGAACCGCAAGCTCGCGGATGACATCCAGACAGTGTTCATGATGCCGAGCGAGGCTTATTCATACCTGAGCTCGCGCATCATAAAGGAAGTGGTACGGCTGGGAGCGGACGTCGAGGCCTTCGTTCCGCCAAATGTTCAAGCGTGCTTGAAGAAGCGACTGAACCCGGAGGGGTGAAGGTGCTGACAGTAGATGTCAGGCAGGTCCCGAACTGCGGGCTTGACGTTTCAGGCGAGTATGAGCGCGAAGCGCTGTGGGAAGGTGGTTCGATCGCCCTGCGGGGGCCGGTTCGGCTCGATGCACGGGTGGTGAGAAGCGGGCCGCGGGTGGCCGTGACGGGACATGCGCAGGCTGAAGTGCTCCTGGCGTGCAGCCTCTGCCTGGAGCAGTTCCGCTACGCGCTCGAGTTGCCGGTATCGCTTGTGTTCATGCCTTCCGTTGTTCGTGTCGCCGGGGGCAAGGAGACTGAGGGCGGTGACCATGATGCAGTCACCTACGAAGGCGGCGAAGTGATGCTGGGAGAGGAGTTGAGACAGATGGTGCTGGTCGCGCTCCCGATGAAGCCGCTCTGCCGTGAGGACTGCGGGGGCATCTGCCCGAAGTGCGGCAGGGACCTTGGCCGGGAGGAGTGCAGCTGCCGGCCCGAGCCGGCGGACCCGAGGCTTGCAGTACTTGGAAAACTGAAAGCTGTTCGAGGAAAGGACTTGCCTCCTGAGAATCAGGGGGCTGAAAGGAGAGGAGAAGATGGGACTACCTAAGAGGAAACTTTCCAGGTCCCGGGGCGGGAAGCGTCGTTCGCACAGGGCCCTGCAGGCGCCGACTCTGAGCACGTGCTCGCAGTGCAAGCAGCCGAAGACGCCGCACAGGGTGTGCCCTAACTGCGGGTACTACGCGGGGCGGCAGGTGATAGCGCCAAAGGCAGAGAAGGACAAGTCGTGATAGCGGGTGCCGGGCACTAGCGCGGGATGATATGACAAGGGTAGCCGTTGATTGCATGGGGGCGGACAGGGGCCCCGAGGCAGCCGTTCGCGGGGCGCTCGAAGGATCCGGGCAGACCGGCGTCGAGGTGATACTTGTCGGCGACGGAGACTTGCTCCGGAAGGAGGTGCGCGCGGCCGGGTCCGGCGAGGCGCGTTTCGAGATAGCGCATGCTTCCGAGATCGTCGAGATGCACGAGTCGCCTGCAGCGGCCATACGCAGGAAGAAGGACTCTTCCATCGTGCGGGCCGTCAAGCTGGTCCGCGACGGGGAGGCCGACGTGGTGGTCAGCGGCGGCAACACGGGGGCTGCCATGACTGCGGCCACGCTCTTGCTGGGCAGGCTTGGCCCCGTGGAGCGGCCTGCAATAGCTGTTCCCCTTCCCGCCCGGGGCGGCGACACCATCCTCCTGGACGCCGGGGCGAATGTCGACTGCAGGCCAGTGCACCTGGTCCAGTTTGCAGTGATGGGCAGCGTGTACGCCTCACGGGTGCTGGGCAAGAGAGAACCCGGGGTGGGGCTCCTGAGCATCGGCGCCGAGGAGAGCAAGGGCAACGAGCTTACCAAGGACGCGTACCAGCTTCTCTCTTCCGCCGGCCTGCGGTTCCTGGGAAACGTGGAAGGCCGGGACATATTCAGCGGTGAAGTGGACGTTGTGGTCTGCGACGGTTTTGTGGGCAATGCCATCCTGAAATCCTGCGAGGGTATCGGAGAGATGCTGGAGAGCTTCGTGAGGGAAGAGATGACCCGGGGGTTTCGGACGAAACTGGCCGCGGTCCTTGCACGCGAGGCATTCGGGAACCTCTGGAAGCGGGTCGATTATGCGGAGAGGGGAGGCGCGCTGCTGCTGGGTGTGAAGAAGGGCTGTATTATCTGCCACGGCAGTTCGTCGGCGAAAGCGATGTGCAACGCAGTGAGGCTGGCCGGCGATTTTGTGTCGGGCGATGTCAACGGAGAGATAGAGGCAAGGCTGGAGCAAGTATCGCCAGGCGGTGGAGGGCGTGAGGGATGACCGACCACGGTACGGCAACAGCAGTGAGAGAGGGATGACCAACAGGGGCCCGGAAGGGGCCGTAAGGACGGCCAGGGTGCTGGGCACCGGCTCGTTCATGCCGGAGCGCGTGCTCACGAACCACGACCTGGAAGGGATGGTCGACACCTCCGATGAGTGGATCCGTGAGCGGACAGGGATACGAGAGCGCAGGATCGCGGACGAGAAGACGGCAAGCTCGGACCTTGCTGCCGGGGCAGCAAGGCGGGCGATGGCGGATGCCGGGGTCGACACGTCGGAGCTGGATGCCATCATGGTGGCTACCGTGACACCGGACAGTGCGTTCCCCTGCACTGCATGCGTGCTGCAGGCGGCGCTGGGCGCTCCTCGCACGATGGCCATGGACCTCTCGACCGCGTGCTCCGGTTTTGTTTACGGGCTGGAGATGGCGCGGGGGCTTTTTGCGGTGGGGTCTTACAGGAAAATACTGCTTGTGGGGGCGGAGTGCCTGTCCAAGATCGTCGACTGGACAGACCGTTCGACCTGCGTACTGCTTGGGGACGGTGCCGGTGCGGTCGTGCTTGGAGCGTCCGAGCCGGAGCGGGGCGTGCTTTCGACGGTGCTGGGCGCGGACGGGACGCAGGGGAAACTGCTGATGCTTCCTGCGGGAGGCTCGCGGATACCGACCACGCACGAGACGGTGGATGCGAAGCTGCACATGCTGAAGATGGCCGGGAGCGAGCTCTTCAAGGTGGCCGTGCGGGTGCTGGTGAAAGCGGCGGAAGATGCGCTGGCCGGGTGCGGGATGGGCATCGAGGATGTGGACCTGATGATACCTCACCAGGCAAATTCCAGGATAATAGACGCGGCGGCAAAGCGCCTTGGTATCCCGGAAGACAAGGTCTTCTTGAACCTGGAGCGGTACGGCAACACGTCTGCAGCTTCCATCCCGATCGCGCTGGATGAGGCGTGCAGGCAGGGCAGGGTGCACGACGGAGACATCGTGCTGCTGGATGCATTCGGGGGAGGCCTGACTTGGGGGGCATCAGTGATCCGCTGGTAGCCCTGCTTTTCCCGGGCCAGGGCTCGCAGTACGTCGGGATGGGCAAGGACCTCTTCTCCGGCTGGGCTGCGGCGAGGACGGTCTATGCGGAGGCGTCAGAGGCCGCGGGCTTCGACGTCGCACGCCTTTCCTTCGAGGGGCCGGAGGATGCGCTTGCGGCAACAGGGAGCTGCCAGCCTGCAGTGCTGGCAGCGAGCATTGCGTGCCTGAGGGTACTGGAAGAGGAATCGGGAGGGTTCGAGCCGTGTGCGGCGGCGGGCCACAGCCTGGGAGAGTACACTGCACTGGTGGCGGCCGGGTCGCTGGATTTCGGCGAAGCGGTCGGGCTGGTGAGAGAGAGAGGGCGCCTGATGGAGCAGGCGTCCGAGAGCTCGCCGGGCGGCATGGTGGCTGTCCTGGGCGCGGGCGTGGATACTGTGGAAGAGGCCTGCGCCTCGTGCACGGGCACGGTCTCTGTGGCGAACTTGAACGCTCCGGGGCAGGTCGTCATCTCCGGAGAAGAAGATGCGCTGGAGGAGGCTTCGGGCAAGCTGAAGAAAGCGGGGGCGAAGAGGCTGGTGCGGCTGTCGGTTTCGGGTCCGTTTCACACCGTTCTGATGAGGCCGGTCGAGGAGCGGCTGGCGGAGCTGCTTGATGAGGTGCGCATATCGAAGCCCGCATTCCCGGTGTTTGCAAACGTTACGGCAGCGCAGATGAAGACCCCGGAGGAGATCCGGCGCCTGCTTGCATTGCAGGTCTCCAGCCCGGTGAGGTGGTCGGACGAGGTCGAGGCTCTGCTGGAGCTGGGCGATGTCTGCTGCGCGGAGGTGGGCCCGGGCAAGGTGCTGAGGGGGCTCCTGGGGCGCATTGCGGGTGGAGTGCAGGCCGTTGGCGTATCGGACGGCGAGACAGCGCGTGCCGCGGGCCGGAGCCTGGCAGCGCGTGCCCGGCAGGCGCAGCAAGGCGCAGGATCGGGGGGTGGATAGGTATGCTTCTGGCAGACAAGGTCGCACTGGTGACAGGGGGTGGGCGCGGCATAGGCCGGGCGATCTCGCTGGCTCTTGCAGCAGAGGGAGCACGGGTGGCAGTCTGCGACGTGGACGAGGAACCGGCTTCCGGGGTGGCCCGGGAGATTGGTGAGGGCGGCGGAGAGGCGCTGGCCGTGAAAGTGGACGTCACCGATCCCGACAGTGTCGCTGGTGCCGTGGACAAAGTGCTTGACAGTATGGGACGCGTAGATATACTCGTCAACAACGCGGGGGTGACGCGTGACCGTCTCCTTGTCCGGATGAATGTGGAGGATTGGGAGATGGTGCTCGGGGTGAACCTCCGTGGGACCTTCCTGTTTACCAAGGCGGTTGCGCGGCCCATGATGAAGCAACGCTCAGGCGCTATCGTAAATGTGGCAAGCGTTATCGGTATCATCGGGAACGCCGGGCAGGGCAACTATGCGGCTTCCAAGGCGGGTGTGATCGGTCTGACTAAGACTGCTGCGCGAGAATTCGCAGGACGCGGTATCCGGGTCAACGCCGTGGCTCCCGGCTTCATAGAGACGCGGATGACGGAGGCGTTGCCTGAAGATGTGAAGGAGAAGATGCTGGAGGTGATCCCGTCCGGCAGGTTCGGGACGCCACAGGATGTATCGGACGTGGTCGTGTTCCTGGCATCTGACAGGGCGCGGTACGTGACGGGGCAGGTGCTGAACGTAGATGGCGGAATGGTCATGTAGAAAGGCCGTGTGCAGCTGGGACAACGGGGTTCGGTCATGCAGGTTCCGGGCAGGAGGGATGCGAGAGATGGGAAATGTCGAGAAGGTGAAGAAGATAGTAGCTGAAGAGCTGGATGTGCCTGCGGAGAAGGTGATCAGGGAGGCTTCGTTCATCAACGACCTTGGGGCTGATTCTCTTGATACGGTGGAACTGGTCATGCGGCTGGAGGAGGAGTTCGAGATGGATATCCCCGACCAGGATGCCGAGAAGATAGCTACTGTGGGAGATGCTATCGATTATATCGAGAAGAACAACCAGAAAACGTAGTGGATGCCGGGTGGGGAGAGATGGCCGTGCGGAGAGTAGCGGTCACGGGATTAGGCGCCGTGTCGCCCGTGGGGAACAGCGCCGCGGAGATGTGGCAGTCGCTGCGTGAAGGCAGGAGCGGCATAGGTCCGATTACTTTGTTCGAT
>SDBT01006001.1_pt1 | contig 20299 bp, 22 predicted proteins | sample 2277101 | NCBI WGS metagenome assembly SDBT01 (sample SAMN10404973, study PRJNA504765) | marine sediment metagenome | isolation source: marine sediment core GS10_PC15, 103 cmbsf | place: Arctic Ocean: Southern Knipovich Ridge | collected 2010 | reverse complement strand
CTCGGGCCAGCCGCACGGCTCTTTCATGAAACTCCACCGGGTACTTCGATCCTTTTGTCATGAATCACGGTCTCCTTTCTCCAGGTTCTCATCTTCCTGGTCTCGGAGCCTCCGTCAAACCCGAGGCGTATCACAATGCGGCAGCAACGCTAGCCTCTACCCTCGTGTTCTGTTGGATCTGTCATTACATCATCGATCTTCACGATCATCGATGCGATTCTATGCTGGTCTCTATCGTGCGGTCAATTCTCGACTAGCAAGCTGCACCCCTGATGAGAGTCGTGTCAAGAACTTTCGTACGTCGATTCGCGGTAAGGCTGCGTCAATCGTCTCGGAATTGCAGCTTTCTCCACAAGACTGCAATCTAGCACATCTTGGTTTGCAGCTTGCGAACCCGGAAGCGAATGATTCAGCTCCCGCCATCTGGGGGGACTGAACGGGGAGCTTCAGGATCTCTTTCTCAATGAATGAAGCAGGGTCGAGTCTCCTAGGCTCCATACGGATCCGACAACCTTTCCGAGGCGCTTAGCAAACCCGAATGCATGAGCGACCGTGTAGCCACCTACCGAGTCTTCTCGGGGCTTGTGCGCCGCGGATGCCTTAGCCTCTCATGTTTTGCGCTCAGCGCGGGAGCCGAGCTCCTCCCCCAGTCGGCGCGCCTTCTCCATGAGCTCCGTGTTGCTGCATATCGCTCCGGCACGATCCGCTCTACCATGAATCAAACCGACGATTCGTGCGCCAAGCGATCTGAAGCCGTCTTGAAACGTTCGCAGAGCGTTCACGGCCCCACAAAGGAGCGGATCCGTACCCTCGTATGTCAGGATGATAAGGACTTCTTTCCCGGCCAGCCCATTGCCCTGCGGCCCTCCCAACGCGTAGCAGCGATCGAGGAATACTTTAGTCTGCGCGGACATTGTCCACCAGTAGATCGGAGTGGCAATCACGAGCACATCGGCCGCTCGAATGGCTCCATACAGCGACTGCATCCCGTCTTCAATCACGCAGTCTCGCGCAGTCTCCGTACGGCAATGATTGCAGGCGTTACAGAAGGAGATGTCCATCTCGTGGAGCCGAAACGTCCGAGTCTCGGCTCCCATCGAGGAAGCGCCTGCGGTCACTGCCCCCGCAAGGGCGGCGCTGTTTCCCTCCCGCCTCGGACTGCCCAGGATGACAACAACTCTCCTGCATGATGCCTCCTTCCGTTCGGCGCTCACGAATGCACGTTCTGCATGTTGGTGTCGTCAACAGCTCCGCCGAGGACGATCGCCTTCGTCAGCCCGCGAGGAGGAGCTGCCCACGCCAGGGATCGAAGAACGAGCAGCGACGCACCTTCCCTAGTCAATGGCTTCAAAGATCATCTCGATCTCCACGGGAAGGTTCCCAGGAAGACTGGACGTACCCAGCGCGGCTCGCGCGTGACAGCCTCGCTCTCCGAAGACGTCCACAAAGAGTTCGGAGGCTCCATCGATGACGGCCGGATGTTCCGTGAATCCGGGAACACTGTTGACAAATCCCCGAACGTGCACCACCTGGGAGATCACGTCCAGAGAGCCCGTCAACTGGCGCACGGCAGCGAGACCGTTCAGGGCGGCAAGACGAGCCGCTCGGCGAGCTTCTGCCAGAGTCACAGATCCCCCAACTTGGCCGACCACTTCCGGCTTTCCATCGAGATACGGACCCTGGCCAGAGACATAGATCATCCTGCCCACTTTCTTGGCTGGGAGGTATTGCGCCATCGGCGCTCCAACTGCTGGCAATCTATACCCCAGTTCTGCGAGTCGCTCCTCAATACTGCCCATCTTACTCCCCTCCTGGAATCCATGTCGTCCAGAGTTCTATCGCCCACGCCCTGGCGCCTCCTTGACGGAACGGACGCCCCGCAGGAAGCGGCGCTCTGTGGTTTCGTCCTACCTCACAATGCGAAGCCCTCCCCCGCCAAGAACGTGTTCGACCTCATCTCTCGACGCCCAGCAGAGGTCACCAGGCAACGTCTGCTTGATCGCCGACATGCCTACGCCAAAGCGGACACCTAGCGCGGGCCCCTCGGTCAAGTATCCATACAGGAAGCCTCCGACGAATGCATCTCCTGAACCGACGCGGTCGACAACCTCGATATCAAAGGTCGGCGCGCGATACATGGTGTCTGTTTCCGATTCATAGGCGATTGCCGTCCACTGGTTACGCCAAACCGATGGGTTTTCCCTCAGTGTGATGGCCACGACCTTGGGGCCGAATCTCTCAGCAAGTTGCCGGGCCACATTCTCGTAGCTCTTGCCCTCGATGCCGAAGACGCGCAGCGTGTCCTCTTCCGTGGTGAAAAGGATGTCCGTGAACTCAGCGATCTTGGTCATCACTCGCCCCGCTTCCTCCTGTGACCAGAGGCCGGCGCGGTAGTTGAGATCGACACAGACGAGGACGCCCATGTCGTGGGCGGTGCGGACCGCCTCGATCGTGGCCTCTGCGGCCGATGAGGACAACGCAGCGGTGATTCCCGAAGTATAGAAGGCCCGGGCACTGGCCAACACGGCCGCCCAGTCAATCTCGCCTGGATGGATCCTGGCGATTGCCGAGCCCTTGCGATCGTAGAGAACGCTATTGGGGCGGGGAGACGCGCCGAACTCGATGAAGTAGATGCCGACGCGCTCTTTGCTTGTCCAGATGATGTGTGATGTGTCGACACCTTGCTCCCGCGCCCTGTTCTCGATCATGTGCCCCAATGGGTTGCTCGTTAGACGCGTAACGAATGATGTACTCAAACCAAGCCGTTGCGCGGAGATCGCTGCGTTCAACTCGGATCCGCCTACCTGGACATCAAGCAAGGTGGTCTGCTCCAGACGTTGATGGTTTGGAGGAGATAAGCGCAGCATCGCCTCACCGAAGGTGACCAACTTTGGAACCTGATCCATGGCTTGTTCTCTCCTCTCTAGACGCTCGCGACTGCAGTAACGATTCCGCGGGCGCGAGCGCGCAGCATCTCGAATTCTCCAGCAGAAACGGCGGCCGAGCTTACGAGCCAAGATCCCGTGCAGACCGCCGCAGCCCCCGCTCGGAGGTACCGTGCTGCATTGGCATCCGTGATCCCTCCTGTAGGCACGAGCGGGATGTGAGGAAGGGGTCCCCGTAGCTCTGAGATGTAGGTGTGCCCCATCCGGGATGCCGGGAAGACTTTCACGAGGTCCGCTCCACAGTTCCACGCTGACACAATCTCACTGGGAGTCAGCGCTCCAGGGAGAACCGCCGCGCCGTGGTCATGGCAGCATCGGACGACATCGGGGTCGCAGATGGGCGACACAAGAAACTTGGCTCCAGCAGCGAGGCACTCCTCCGCATCCGTAAGCGTCAGGATTGTTCCCGCTCCGATAACAAGGTCGGGCTCATCGGCAGTGAGCTGCTCAATAATGAGGGAGGCGCCAGGGACCGTCATTGTGATTTCGACACACACGATCCCCCCCGCTTTGAGGGCGCGAACGGTGTCGAAGATCCCATCGGTGGACTCGGTGCGAACAACGGCAATGACCTTTTCCTCCCTCAACTTGGCTGCTACCGCTTCGATTTGTCCAATCATTCTACGCTCCTTCTCTTGCTGTCCTCCTCGCCCCAACTCAGGCCCCGACATCCCTCCGCCGAACCGCGGGTCAGATGCGCGCTATCCAGCGCCACCCCTGCGGATCGGAGCGCTATTTCCACCGGACACTCGCCGCGAGGCCTAGATTCCTTCAGCAAGATGTCCCCCATCGACAACGATCGTGTGCCCGGTGACATACTGGGATCCGTCCGAGCAGAGGTAGAGCGCCGCACCGGCGACCTCATCAACTTCCCCCAGTCTACGCATGGGGATTCGTGTCTCCATACTCTTCCGCCGTTCGGGATCCTTGTCCGTAATCGATCGAGTCAGAGGCGTGAGGATGTCACCTGGCGCGATGGCGTTGACTCGTACCCCGTGCAACGCCCATTCGGCAGCCAGTGCCCGCGTGAGCATCAACACTCCACCCTTGCTCGCGCAGTACGCAGCCACTTCAGGGTAGGCAACGAAGCTCGTGAGGGAAGCGATGTTCACGATCGCGCCCTTCTTTTGGGCGATCATCACTCTTCCGATCTTCTGGCAAGGCAGGAAGGTGCCTGTCAGGTTGACGTCGATGACCGCGCGCCATTCATTCTCGGGAACGTCGACACTCGGCCTCCGAATTGTGATTCCAGCACAGTTCACCAGGATGTCGATCCTTCTGAACTCACCGACTACGCTTTCTACGAGCCGATCGAGCTGCTCACCGCTTGTCACGTCGGTTGCCTGTGCAAGGGAGCGGACACCGAAGCGGTTTACCGCAGCGACCGTCTCCTCGATCCTACCCTCAGTCCCCGGCTCACTCGTGGGAATGACGTGGCAGCCGTGTTCCGCAAGCGCCAAGGAGATCCCCAGTCCGATTCCGCTGGAGCCTCCCGTCACAACCGCTACTTTGTCCCTAAGGTCCGTTCCCAAAAGTCCCATGTATGTTCCTCCTTTCGTTTTGGCGCCTTTTCGTATACCTTCGCCGCTCGGATCCAGGCTCGCTTCACTTTCGTCCGCTCGGCCTTTTTGCACCGGAACGGCCGAGAGCGGCCCGGCTAGTCCGGCACAAGGCTGGCGAGATCGCTGAGCCCGAGGGAGACTAGGCGGTCTCTTGTCGGCCCCCACTCACTCCATCCCCTCTCTTTGTAGTATCCATCGATAGCCTGTTCCAGATCGCTCCGGCTGATCGCCTCACCTGCGCTGGCTCCCCTACACAACGGCTCTTCAAAGCGCTTTGGAAGGCCGTCGTGCGTGCGCCGATAGCCAGACAAGGCGGCAAAAAGGCGGAGCACATTATAGTTGCGTTCGCCGACGAGGATCATCTCGTGCGCTGACAGCTCTCGCCCTGTCATTGCGTAGAATCCCTCGCGGATCAGGGGATAGTTATAGTCAGCCTGCGTACGATTGACAACAAAATCGCACAGAACCAGTGAATTATTGAACGAGGTGAGATCTTCATATATCTTACACAGGCGTGCCCGGCCGTCCCAACTGAAACGGCTGACAGGGTTCACAACGCCCAGCTCCGGCGTAACGGGGGTCTGTTCAAGGTAGTCATCGTGGATCCCCTCCATGTGCTGTGCTCCTCGAGGTGTTGTGGCATAGGTGAGTGCCATCCCTTTCTTGCCCCGAGGCTCATGAAGAGGAATCTCCTGGCCCTTGATGGTCATGGCGTAGTCCACACCGAGTTCCTCAGCCATGGAATCGATTCCCTGCGCGAGCCGCGCCCCCAGACCCTGGCGATGCGCTATCTGATCGATCAGCTGCAGGATGGCTTTGGCGTCGCCCCACGGAACGCAATCTGGCAAATCTCCGCGGGCACTCGCCTCCATGGCGAACGCGATCGACACGCCGGTGCTGATGGTGTCCAGACCCAGCGCGTTGCAGCGTTGATTGGCAAGACAGATGGATCGGAGATCGGAGTTCATGCACAGCGTTCCGAATGCGGCCAACGTTTCGTACTCCGGGCCGCCGTACTCCGGGATGACCTGCTCACCTGCGTATTCGGTCTTGACAACGCGCTTGCATCGGACAGGGCACCCGGTACAATTGTCCCGATCCACAAGGAACTCCAGCAGTGCCTCGCCTCCGATCATGTGGGACTCATCGTAAACTGCTTCCGCGAAGTTCTTGGCCGGCTGAATCCCCTTTTCGTTGTGCAACTCGAGATAACCCGCGGTTCCGTACGTTCCCAAGAACTGCTGGCGCCCGCTCTGCTGTAAACCCGCCGCGAAAGTCTTGCGAACCTCGGTCAGCAATCGAGGATCGTGGAAAGACTTCGTCCGCCTCCCTGCGACAACGATTGCCTTGAGTTGCTTCGACCCCAGAACGGCGCCGAATCCCGGGCGTCCCACTGCTCGGTTGCGATCGCTGATGATGCACGCCTGAACAGCCTGGTTTTCCCCGGCGGGGCCGATGCTGGTAATACGGCAATCCCCGTGCCGCGCCTTCAGCTCCGTCTCCGTCTCAAGAACGTGGAGTCCCCACAGGGTTGAGGCATCATGAAGTGTTGCCTGTCCGTCACTGATGGATAGGTAGACGGGTGATCGCGCTCGGCCTCGGAGCACAATGCCATCGCAGCCTGCTGCCACCATTGCCGGTCCGAAGAAACCGCCCGCGCAGGAATCGCTCAGGCTCCTCGTCTTTGGAGAAAGGCCGGCGACTACGTAGCGCCCTGAGCCAGCAAGCCCGCTCGATTGCATTGGGCCGGTCGCGAAGACGAGGATATTCTCCGGACCCAGGGGATCGATCCCGGGAGCGACGTCCCGGAGGACTAGCCTGGCCGCGATCCCTCTTCCGCCAATGTGCAGCCACGTCCATTCTTGAGGGATGGGCAACCAATCGATCCGTCCCGAGGAGAGGTCAACGTTCAGATAGCGCATGTCGTTCCCATTCATCACTCACTCCCCTCCTGATGTGGCACGTGTCTAGAGAATCGCCTCAAGGATCGCATGGACGTCCTTCTTCTCAAGGGGCGTTGGATGGTGCTCCAGAGACCATTTCTGCGTTTCGAATGTGTCCTCGATGATTTGGCTGACATCGGACTGACCGATCCCGAATTGCCCCAGCGGGATCTGGAGGCCAATTCTCTGCCGTAGCGCCTTCAGCCCATCGATGCAGGCATCTGCGCGCTCAGCTTCGCTCATCGCCGGCAGCGAGAAACCCATTGCATCAGCAGCGTTCGCCAGCCGGTCGAGCCGTGTCTCTCTAACGGTCTCCATTGTCTCGGGGAGGCAGAACGCAACAGCCTCACCATGAGGCACGTGGAACCGACCTCCGAGTGCTTGGCTAATCCCGTGTGCAACTGTCATGCCTGCATTGGCGATGGCTGCGCCTCCGAGCGTTGCGGCCCACGCCATGTCGCTGCGTGCCGCGACGTCTCCCGGCGTCTCCACAACTCGCTGGAGGGCCTCTCCGGCAAGCCGGAGCGATTCCAGCGCAACCATGTCACCAAAGGGGGTCGTAAACTTGCTTACGTAGGCCTCCAAAGCATGCCCGATCACATCGAACCCCGTTCCAGCGGTGACGCGGGCTGGAAGCGACAGCATGAGCGCCGGATCGATGACCGCACATCTTGGGAAGACGCGAGGCGAGATGATCCCGTGCTTCTCTTTGGTTTCCGCTATCGTAATCACCGCCACCGCGGTCACTTCGGCTCCCGTCCCCGCCGTCGTCGGGAGTGCAACGATCGGCAAAACGGCATCCGTCAAGGGCTTTGGCGTGTAGCCCGGGTGGCCCATGTAGTCAGCAACTGACCCAGAGTGCGTTGATCCGACAGCCACGCCCTTGGCGAAATCGATCGCACTCCCCCCACCAAGGCCGATGACCACATTGCAGCCGTTTTTCGCACAAAGACGAGCGACCTGGTCGATATCATCGACCGTCGGGTCGGACTGCACGTCATCGAATACCGTCGTACGCACGCCTGATCGCTCAAGTGAATCCGTCACCTGCTTCAAAGCCCCAATCTTTCTCATCGAATCCGCAGCCGCCACTATCATCGCGTGTTGTCCATGGGTGGTCACTTCCTCGCCGGTCGAGCCAACGGTATCCACGCCGAACACGATTCTGGTCGGCAGGGAGCAAGCGAAGCGTTCGGTCGTCGTGCCTGTGTTCATGTTTGCTACCTCCTCGGCTTCTTTCTATCTTGCACTTCCGGGTTCACGAAACCCTCGGGGTCCAAGCCCTGCAGCACGCGTACGACGTCGGTGGCCAACTTGTGCCGGAGATCGAGGATCGACTCCTCGGAGTACCATGCGACGTGCGGCGAGAAGACTGCGTTGTCGAGACTCAGCAGATCGTGTCCGTTGAACCTCTCAGTCGGTGGCTCGTCGTAGAACACATCTAGCCCGGCTGCCCGGATTCGGCACTCGGAGAGATGGCGATACAGAGCCTCCTGGTCCACCACCTGTCCTCGCGATACATTGACGAGGATTGCGGTCGGCTTGAGCCTCTGCAATTCCTCTTTTCCCAAGAAGTGACGTGTCTTCTCGTTCAGAGGGACATGCACAGACACGAAGTCCGAACCCTCCAGTAGCTCATCAAGCGAGGTTGGTTGAACCCCGGCCTTGAGCATGATCTCAGGATCGACGAGCGGGTCGTATGCAAGAATCTGGAGTGAAAACCCGCAGACCTTCTCCGCCACTTTTCGAGCGATCCTTCCGAACCCAATAAGCCCGAGGGTCCGATTCCGCACTCTGTAGATTGGTGCTTGGGTTGTGTAATCCCAGATTGATCGTCGGACCTCGCGGTCGTAGAACGGGATCCGTCGAGCCAGCGCAAGCATCATGGCGATGGCATGCTCGGCCACGTCATCTTCGCAGTACGATGGCACGTTGATCACCAGGATCCCATGCTCCGTCGCCGCGGCGACATCAATGGTGTCCACGCCAATCCCGTACTGACCGATCGCCATGCAAGACGGGCTGAGGTTTTCGATGACGTGCCGCGTGATCGGCGCATACTGGTTGATTACAACGTCCGCCTGGGCGGTCACCTCGATCACGTCTCTTTCGTTCTTGCACTGGTGGTCATGGACCACCGCGCCCGCGGACTCAAGGATCGTCCGTTCAATCTCTATATCCGGGTACTCGTAGTCGGTGATGACGACGTTCCACTTGCTCATTCGGATCCTTTCCTTGACACGAGTTCCGGGAGCACATCTCCGCCCTGGAAAATCACTCCCACCGAGGGTTCATCGTCACCGGAACAAAGGGCTTCTCGAAGACCATCCTCAATCGTCGTCACGTGGCCGAAGCCGAGTGCCTCTTTGTCAGCCGGAGAGAGCCCCGGGGATACGCAGAGAACGTTCGCTCGTTTCCGAATAGCGGCGTGGAGATAAAGCGCTTCGGTGCACACCCCGGGCGTCAGCTCACCGGCACGCTCAGCGTCTCGCAGAGCATTCAGACTCATGCAGCCGCAAGCTTTCAGTTCTGAGTTGTAGATGGGAGAGAGGCCCTCGGAGAAACCTCCGACGAGGATCAGTGTCCCGCCATCTACGACGGCTCGGACGGCGAAGGCCAACGGTTTGACGCCTTGCCAGTAATCTATGTCTGCGGGCCATGCATCGACGACGACAATGTCTGTAGGGTATCGTATCTTCCGAACGAAGATCCGCCGCGCGATGTCGACTCCCTTTCGATGAGCCTGGACAGGATCGCCCGCCACCAGTCCGACCACCTTGCCGCTTCCGTCGAAAATCACATTGACGATGAAACGCAGGCCGCAGTCGAGAGCGACTTGTTCGATCTCCCTGCGGACCGGATTCGTTTCGTCACCGGCCAGTGCCAGATGATTTGGCTGTCGAGCGGCCAGCATATGTGTCCACGCCGTCGTCTCTTCTCCGCATACCCCGGGCTGCAGGATTTTCGCTCCTCCGCTCCAGCCCGCCTCGGGATGGGGGACGATGCTCCCAACGCCGATCACACAGTCTGCCTCTCCGACCCGACGATTGACGATCACCGGGGTCCCGGCGGGCGTGCGTCCGATGTGGGTCAGCTGTGTCGGGTCTCTGAAATCGTGATTCTCGACAGTCACCCGTCCGACGACTTCGTCTCCCAGTGCGTCGCGAATCTCATCGGACGTCATCGGACGGTGCGTTCCCAGCGCAATCAGCATCTCAATCCCGGAATCGATTACTCCCGTTGCGTTGAGGGCATCCAAGATCGGCGGTAGCAGCTCCTGTCGCGGGGTGGGGCGTGTGATGTCATCAACGAGGATCAGCACGCGTTGCGCAGCCGAGACGGAATCGCTCAGCGGAGGGCAGCCGATCGGTGAGCGTAGCGCTTCGCGCAGGGCGCTCTTCAGCTCCAGACCTGTATCGAGCACCTCCGGCGCCAATACGAAGCTGGGCTCGCCGACGACGGACCGCACTGCGCTGAGAATCGCCTCCTTATGACACATCGTCACGGATCTCCTCGTACGGGCGCATCGTCAGCCGCTCAAGAACCGGTCTGTATGCTGGTTCCCTCCGGATAAGATCCTCCATCTCCTTGAATCCGGCTCTCAGGATCATCGCCAACTCGGCACATCGTCTTCCAAGGAGATCGGCGGCGGCGGCACTGAACTCGGCCGTAGGGTCCCCTTCGCCCAGGAGCTGCTCGATCCGATCTGTGTCTCGGCTCCAGCGCGCCCATCCTCCCACTCCGATGTATGTCTCTCCGGAAACGGGGATGCAGTTCTGAAGAACGGCATGTTTCATCAGATCGAGAAGCGCGCTCTCCTGTCCCGAGAAGATGTCCATTCCTTGGGCAATATTGCCGACGACCTTCAGATGGAGAGCTTGATCTCCACGCCTCTGTCTGACGAATCGCTTGCTCAACGACTGTCCCAGTCGGTCGAAGAAGGCCTTCAATTGGCTCGGGATCGACAGATGCCACACAGGCACCGAGTAGAGCACAATGTCTGCTTTCAGCCAATCGTCGCGGAGCCCCTGAAAGTCGTCCGAGATTACGCATTCCCCGTGGGTTCTGTCGCAGCCGTAGCACTGCACACACGGAGACATCTTCTTGCCATGAAACGAGAAACGCTTCACTTCGAGTGTCTCCCCGGCCTCGTTCACCGCTCCGTCGATGGCACGACCGAGGAGAAACTTGCTGTTTCCTTCTCGACGAGGGCTTGCTGAGACTCCAAGCAAGGTCAGTTCTTTCATGGCTCTCCTTTCTCCGACTCCGCCAAAATCCGAGGAACAGCTGCGCTTGCTCCGAACTGAGCAATTACGTATTCGAGGACTTCATCCGAGCGATTTCGAACGCTGTGAAGTCCACTGGGTGGGATGAACAGAGCTTCGCCTGCGCCCACGTTGCGTTCGCTTCCGGCAAGCGAGAATTCCGCTGTTCCACACAGGACGTAGCACGCCTCACTTCTGTCCGGATGCACGTGCGCGGGAACGCTTCCGCCGGGGAGTATCGTTTGAATCTCGCTCAAGCGAAGAAGACCGTGTGATCCATCCGGCGCGCACACCGTGCGTGTGAGGAAACTCACCATGCAACGCTGAGCAAGGCTGCCCAAATCCAGGACCAACGAGTTGTGCGGATTCTTGGAAGCACCCGATGGCGCAGGACTCTGTGGCGCAACGCCGAACCGGACGCCACGGACCCGAGCATCTCCGGTATTGACGAACGCGGACCTGACGCCAGCCGTAATCCAAACGGCAGTTGGCGCACAGATGAAGTATTTCCACTCTGCCCCCGCCCCCTCGAGCATCAGAGATCCTCTTGCATCCTGTAGGATGTAGAGGCTCTCTTCTTCTGTGGCCAGAGGTCCTGTGCACCCTGGTTCCGGGCCGTTGATCCGATCGAGGCGGATGCGAAGCGGCCTCGCTCCTGGGACTTCGGCAGTGCAATCCAGCAACTGGTGTTCTCGTCTTGTCATGTTCGCTCCACCACAGATAGGGGGCCCCTTGCGTGCCCGACGCGGGAACCTAGAGCACCCCGTACTTGGCGTAAACCTCCTTCAAGAGCTGCCCCTCCAGCAGTTCCCTGCGGGAGAGACTCTCCTTCTCAACCTTCTCCAAGGCGGATTCGAGAACCTGTTCGCCGAGCGAGACCGGAATGACGACGACACCGTCGAAGTCCGTGTACACAATATCACCAGGATTCACCTTCACGTCACCACAGATGATCGGGACATCATATGCCATGACGCGACCGCGCCCCTTTGAGTCCAAAGGACGGATGCCCGCCATGAATACCGGGAACCCCAAATCGATGATCTTCTGACAATCACGGATCTGGCTGTCGCACACGCACCCTACCGCGCCGCGCATCGTCGCGGCGGTGCTCATCAGTTCTCCCCACGGAGCATTGGTACCGCCGTAGTCCGTGTTGTGAACCGAGACATCTCCTGACCTAAGACTGTCCATCGCTTCCAGCTCGAGACCGTAGGGGTCGTCCTCTACGACGTATTCCATCGCCATCCAGTGCACCGTTCTCGCAAACCCGATGAACGTGCAGTTCTGATGATCCAACGGCCTCAACCGTTGGTGCATCGCCTGGGAGCGATGGCCCATTTCATCCAGGATGTCGCACACCGCTGCAACGTAGAGTTTTTCCTTCGCGGTCTCCATCAACTGCTTGAGTCTTGTATCTGCCAATAGAACCTCCTGATAATCGCCCTAGCCGCGGGGAATCGTCCTTATTTCTCTAGGGAAGGAAGGCAGCATTTCGTAGCCGTCATCCGTGACCAGAATCACTTCCTCCATGCCGAACTGGCCAAGGTTTTTCCTCACCGCTCCCGCCTGTTGATCGATTCTTCCACCACGCGTGAAGCCAGGAATCTCGTAAATCCACACTTCGATGGCGAGCACCATCCCTTTCTCGATTCTCATTGTCTGTGAGTCGGTAAGATCCGGTGGCTCGTGGCCCGTCAGTCCGATGCTGTGCCCAACGAAACCGGTGGGCTTGTAGTTCTTCTCGGCGAGCGCATCGGCCGCAGCGCCGATGATATCTTGCGCCTTTACTCTGTGTCCTAGCGCCGCCAATGCAGCATCCTGACCAGCTTCCACTGCCTCGATCAGTTCGATTTTGTCATCCGAGAGCGAGCCGATTTCAAGGCATCGCCCGACGCTTCCGTGATATCCTTTGTAGATCCCGCCGCATTCGACTACCAGATGGCTCCCTCGACTCATCGGGACGCCCTCGAATGAGGGATGACTGTCAATCATCGGATAGCGGCTCGGGTCGCCGACGAAGTACATCCCGCCCATTCCCAGGCCGCGTCTTATGATGGAGGAATAGAGCAGAATCCCCGCCTCTCTTTCAGACATGCCCATCTTGAAGCATTCGACAAACTCGGCAAACGCCTCCGCAGTCAATGCACACGCCCTGCGCAGCGCATCTACCTCCAGTTCGGACTTGATCATCCGGCATTTCCATATGACATCGGCTCCGCCGATGAATGCCGCATCGGGCAGATCAGATCGGAACCGATCGATGTCGCGAATGGGGCGGGGTATATACATATTCGCGACGTCCCCGTCTTCAATGCCTATCCGTCCGTTTGCACAACCCAGTTCTTTCACAACCGCGGCTACTTCGGTTGGCAACGACCGAAGGGTGGGAATGTGGTGGCACCGTTCCTGCCCTCTGATATCCACGATGTACGTCGTCGCTTCTGCCATGCCGCGGAAGAACTCCGGGATGATCAGGACAGGGTCGTGTCCAGTCGTGATGACGGCAACGGCAGGTTGCACGCTTTTGCTCTTCCAGTGAGTGGAGTTGAAGCCCGTGAAGTACCGGACGTTCTCCTCGTCCCACAAGACGAGCGCCGCTGTATCGTCATCTCGCAGAAGCTGCTGAACCTTAGTCAGTCGGCGATCGAACTCCGACTGTGGGAAGTCGGCAAAAGGTGGGGTCGGATAGAACGTGCGTTTCTCTTTCTGTACTAGCATCTGTCCTCCTTAGGCTGTCGTCTAATGTGGTTTGACGTGTTAGCATATGCTGGCTCTGTCAAGCGATAGGGACGATTCCGGCTGGGTCGATGCGACATAGAAACAGCTGACATGATGATCTTGCGAGATATGTACTCGTGGAGGAACCCGTTCCAGACAAGGAGCGTACGCCCTCGGGCATCTGGTCACGAAGCGACATCCATCGGGTGGATCAATGAGACTCGGGACCGTGCCATCGAGCTCTTCTAGGCGCTCCCCTTCAGGTCGGTTCATTTCAGGAACTGCCTTGAGGAGGGCTTGCGTATAGGGGTGCGATGCATGACCGATGATCGCTTCCCGACTTCCTGTTTCCACGATGGTTCCAGCATACATAACATTGATGCGATCGCACATACTCCCGATGACCGCCATGTCATGTGAAATCAGCAACACAGCCAGCCCTCTCTCAATGACAATACTTTTGATCAATCTGAGAATCTGCAATTGGATAGATACATCCAGCGCCGTTGTCGGTTCATCGGCGATCAACAGGGATGCATCGCAGGCAAGAGCCATGGCGATCATCACGCGCTGCTGCATCCCGCCGCTTAATTCGAAGGGGCGCTTCCGCAGGATTCGCTCAGGATCGGGAAGGGTGACGGCAGACATACTCTCCACCACTAGACGCCGGGCAGCCTTCCTGTTCCGGACGCGGTGGAGTCGCACAACTTCCGTCAGCTGGGTCTCGATGTCGAACAGAGGGTTGAGGGACGACATTGGACGTTGAAAGATCATGGCAAGCTCGCGGCCTCGGATCCGACGCAGCTCCTGTTCAGCGAGGGAAAGCAGATCCACTCCTTTGAAGCGGATCTCCCCGCCCACGATTCTGCCTGGAGGGCGGATCAGACGTATCAGTGAGAACCCCGTAACGCTCTTCCCGCAACCGGTTTCTCCGATGAGCCCAACGACCTCCCTGTCACGCATGTTGAACTCAACGCCATTTACGGCTTGGACCACGCCTTGAAAGACGCGGAATTCGACAGTCAAGTCGCGAACATCGAGAAGGGTGTCTGTGCCCACCGAAGCGATGTGCTTGCTCAAGACACCTCCCTCTCCATGACATCGCGGATCCCATCTCCAGTGAGCAGGAAGCCTGTTACCATGAGGAAGATCGCAATCCCTGGAAACGTCACGAGCCACCACCATGATGGAAGGTACGTGCGACCGTCAGCAACCATCAGTCCCCAATCCGGGAGCGGAGGTTGCACGCCCAGACCGAGAAAGCTGAGCCCGGCGGAGCTCAACAGGACCAGGCCGCATTGAAGTGATGCCTGTACGAGGATCGGCCCCATGCAGTTAGGGATGATGTGGTGGAAGATCATCCGTGCGGAGCTTGCGCCCAGAGCCTTCTGCACCAGCATGAAGTCAGAGTTCCGAATGCGCAGCACCGCAGACCGTATGATCCGTGCATTCCACGTCCAGCCGACAAGGGCAAGTGCCCAGACCATGTTGTTCAAAGACCGTCCCAAGACAGCTGCAGCAACCATCGCCAGAGCGAAGCTCGGAATCGCCAGAAAAGCGTCCGTCACTCTCATGATGACCAAATCGACGAAGCCGCCATAGAATCCCGCCAACGCTCCAAGCAGTACACCGGCGGATATGGAAATGCCGACAACTGATATGGCGATCCGGAAAGACAGCCTCGTCCCGTAGACGATACGACTGAAGACATCTCGGCCCACAACGTCGGTTCCCGCGAGATGCTTCAGGGAAGGAGCGAGCAGACGATCTCCCATGGCAATTTTATATGGATTGTAGGGGGCGATCCACGGAGCGAAGATCGCTACGAATACCATTATTAAGATCAGCGCGATCCCAATGAGAGACAGAGGGGACCGGCGCATTGCATAGAAGATGTAGCTGCCACTGCCAGTCTTTCTTTGCTTTCGTCTGTCTTTGGACACCATCTATCTCCTAATATTGAATTCGCGGATCAATGAAGACATAGAGCACGTCAATGCATACATTGACAATCAGATACAGGACCGAGACAATGATGGCAACGCCGGTAACCGGAGCGTAGTCTTGCTGAAGAAGCGCCAGCGTCGAGTAGTACCCGATCCCAGGAAAGGCGAAGACAGTCTCTACAATAAACGCGCCTCCAAACAGGTAGGCCATGGTCATCCCCAGATTGGTGATCGTGGGCAGGATTGCGTTCTTCAATGCGTATTTGTAGTGGATCCTGCGTGGCTTCACCCCGTACGCCCAAGCGACCACAATGTAGTCTTCCTTGAACGCTTTCAGCATTCCGTCTCGCGTGAGTCGCGTGGTTGTAGAGATGTTGGTCAACGCCAGAGTGAGTGCCGGAAGGACGATGTGGCGCAATGAACCCCATAGAGCCGGCCAGTCCCCGGCCAACAGGGAATCCAGCACATACATGCCCGTGAAGTATCGAGGGGCACTGACAGCCGATGAGATTCTCCCACCAGAAGGGAACCACCTCAATCCGAATGAGAAAGCGAGCAAGAGCATGATCCCCAGCCAGAATTGCGGCAGGGAGACTCCTGCGATGGCTATGCCGCGCGAGATGAAATCAAGGAAGCGATCTTTGTGCGTCGCGGCAATCACACCCAAGGGGACTCCGATCAGAATGATGAGGATGATCGAAGTCAAGACCAGCTCAATCGACGCTGGAAGGAACGTCCCGATTTCGGAAGCAACTGGTTTCTGCCGGACAATCGACTCGCCCAGATCCCCTCGGAGCAGATTGCCCAGGTAGCTGACATATTGGATGTGAAGCGGCTTGTCGAGCCCGTACTCCTGCATGACCCTGGCGATACGTTCTTCGGTCGCATGTGGGCCCAAAGCCACTTGCACAGCTCCACCAGGCACAAGATGCGTCAGGAAGAACATGATCGTAACCACCAGCAGAACCCCGATGGGAATCCACGCAACCCTCATCAGGATGTAGCGAGTCACGATCCCCATCCTTTTGTATCCGGTTCGGGTTCCGCAGGTCGATTCGACGGCATCCGTCCGGGATCCGTACCTCGGCCGGAATATAGATGGCACCGTACGAATCGCCCCGGCTCTACCTGGAGGAGGTCCTGCAAATCCTGGCAGGCATCACGTGACTCACGCTGGGAGCATCGGCGCTGGAAGACACAGCCGGGCGGCAGATCGACCGCTCGTTCCGGCGTCCCCTCAAGCTTGATCTCGACGTTTGAGATACTAGAGTCGGGCCGAAGAACAGACTGCATCAAACCCTTGCTGTAGGGATGGAGAGGCGCCCTCAGTACGTCTTTTGCGGGCCCCATTTCCACGATCTGTCCGAGATACATGATGGCGACACGCTCTCCAACATACTGAGCGACGGCTGCGTTGTGTGTGACAAAGAGGTACGTGAGCGAGAATTGTTCCTTGAGATCCAAGAGAAGGTTCAACACTCTGGCTTGGACGGAAACATCAAGAGCCGAAGTAGGCTCATCCATCACGAGGAAACGCGGATTGAGAGCAAGAGCCCGACAGACGCAGACTCGCTGCTGCTGCCCGCCGGACAGATCCCGAGGATAGCGGCTCAGCTCTTCTTGCCTCAGTCCGACCGTCTCAGTCAGACTCAGAATGCGATGATCGATATCCGCTTTTGTCAGGCGCAAGAATTGCCTGTGGATGTAGAGCGGCTCGGTGATCGCCCTTCGCGCTGTTACCCGCGGATCGAGCGACGCAAGCGGGTTCTGAAGGACGATTTGGATCTCGCGGCGTGCGCGTCGCAGTGCGTCGCCCTGCATCGAGAAGAGATCGTCTCCCTGAAATCGAGCAACCCCTCCCGATGGGTCCAGCAGGCGGATCGACGTCAGAGCACACGTTGTCTTTCCGCAACCGCTCTCTCCCATCAAAACCAGGACTTCTCCTCTTTCGACAGTGAAACTCACGTGGTCCACCGCTTTCAGGATCCTCTTTCGACCAAACCCACTTCGAAGCGGGAAGTCCTTGCAGAGGTCGATGATCTCAATTGTCGGTTCAGCCATCGTTATCCTGACTTTGCGTAGAGAGTGAGGAAAGTTGGGAGGGGAGTCAAAGATTCCCCTCCCATTCGTGTTATCTGACTAGTCTCTCCAGAGGCTGTGTACGTCGATCGACAAGTGCATTGCGTCCGGCACGTAGCCCTTTACGTCAGCTCTGTAGGTGAACACGTGCTGGCGCTCGTGAAGGTAGATAGCCGGGAAATCAGGATAGACAAGCTCCTGAATGCCCTTGTAGATCCCCCATCGTTCTTCCCTTGTTGGTAAAGTCTCCGCCAGCGCGGCAAGCGTTCCGACAGCCTCGTTCATGTAGCCGATCTTGAAGATCGCGCCCGGCGTAAATGCCTCCTTGATGATACCGATCGGATCAGCCAAGAACAGCTCAAGGTACATGAATGACATCTGCGGCATCGTCTCCACATCGAGTCTCAGGTTCTGGTAGATACTCCAGGGCAGAGGGTTGATGTTGACGGTAATGCCGAGTTCGGCAAGGTTCTGCTGGATAACCAACGCTCCGTCGCTCTGCCACGTTCCCGCAATCGGGACCAGCTCGAGGGTGATCTCTCCGGCCTTGTACCCAGATTGAGCGAACAACTGCTTCGCAAGTACCATATCCTGTGATGACTGGGGAATCGTGGCGAGGAAGCTGGGCATGGTGCTGCTGAGAATCCCCTGAGCAGTCTTCAGGCCCGGCAGGTATGTGGCATTGACGGACTCATAGTCGATCGCTCGGCAGATCGCTTCGCGAACGGAAACGTTGTCCAATGGCGGTTTCGAGGAATTGAAGAAGATGAACTGCTGTGCAACCGCATTCACAAGATCGACCTGTACGTCGGGGTTCGCCTGCAACTCCGGCACGTCTCGCGGGTTGATCCCCGAGCTGTAGTCGACCTCTCCGTTCTTCATCTGGAGCGTCTGAATGGAGACTTCGGGCACGTAGCGCAGGACGATCGACTTGAAGTACTCCCGGTCGGTCGGCCAGCCAGCCCAGTAGTCTTCGTTCCAGGTACCCTTAATGTACTGCCCGCGCAACCATTCTGCGAGCTTGTACGGTCCTGTCCCTGAGGAGTTATCGACCAGCCAATCCTCCGCCCACGGATCGTCCTCGGTCGCGTGAGCTTTCGCGAACGTGGGAGATACAACGAGCAAGCCTTTGTGGCTCGCGAAGGCGTCCTCCCAGAAAGCCCACACACCATCGCTGTAGAATGAGATCGTGTAGTCGTCCTCAACCTCCCAGCGCGTAATCGTCTCTAGGAAGCTTGCAGGCGAGTCACCGAGATCAAGCAGCCGCTCCATGGAGTAGACCACGGCCTCTGCATTGAACGAAGTCCCATCGTGGAAAGCGACACCCTGACGAAGCTGGAACGTGATCCCCATTCCATCCTCGTGGACCTCCCATGAGGTCGCCAGAAGGGGACGAATGGAGAAGTCCGCTACGTCGTATTCCAGAAGACCTTCGTAGATGTTCCATCCCATCAAACCCGACTGGTAGTCGTGGATCCTCTGGGGATCGAGAGTTCGCGTATCAGTGTAGTTTGCCATCACAAACTCATCACCGACAGCAAGAGTTGCGATGGGCATCAATATGGTAAAAGCGACAACCAATATGACAGAAATACCAGCTCTCTTCATGGTAAGCACTCCTCCTTGAGCTTAAACGCGTTTCAGTCTGGACTCACGGTACTTTCTTCATGTGCGTCTGCGGATTGCCCTGTCTCCCAATACTGAGGAAACCGGTCCGATCACCTCCTTGGGATTGGTTGTTCTAAAGAGACACGACCGACCTGAGTGGGCGAGGCCTGCCTCCAGTGAAGAGGCCTTCTTCCTACTTCGGAAGACGGTAAGCAGGTCCAGTCATCTGCAGTCGTGATCATGCTCATAGGGTTAACCATTCCTCTCTAGCTCTACCGTGCCGAAGCCCAAATCTGCGGAGATAGCTTCGGCAGTCTGAACAACATCAGCAATGATGGAGCTCATACCGAGCAGATTGAGTCTCGTTGTTGCCAGAGACACGCTGATAGCCGCCAGGACGTGCCCGGTGTAGTTCTTCACGGGAGCTGCAATACACGTACTCCCTATATGGAATTCTTCATTGTCCAGCCCGTAGCCAGCCGCTCGGATCTTACTGAGCTCCCTAAGCAGTGCTTGCTCGGTCACAATTGTATTCGGCGTTACCTGCGTCATCTTGAGTTGAGGGAGGATCTCCACCAGCACTTCCTCCTCCAGATGAGCTAAGAGAACTTTGCCAAGCGCTGTGCAATGGGTAGATACACGAAGGCCCACGATCTCGGTCAGATTGACCGACGGCTGCCCTTCCTCGCGGTGCAGATAAAGAACGTCCTCCTCATATAGCACGGCCAGATGTGTATTTCCCTCCAGTTTTCCCGCCAAGTACTTCAAACGGGGCTGCGCGATATTGCGAACGTCAAGACTGGACAAGATGTGCCGACTCCGCTCCAGGAATGTCATGCCGAGGGAGTACCTCTTGTTTTCATCTCTCGCTAGATAACCTGCGGTTAGCAATGTAACTAAAGTGGGATAGATAGTCCCAGAGCGCACGGAAAGCTCTGCTGCGATTTCCGATGCTGTCAAGTGTGTCTTATCGCTTGAGAAAAGACCAAAGATGCCAAGAGCCCGTTTTACGGAATTGTTCTCATACTGTCTAGAGCTCGAACATTCAGTGTTTTTGTCCATGGCAAAACCGTATCATTATATACGCATTCCACCTTCGAGTCCAATATTAGAGTTGTCTCATACAAGATGAGCATGAAGCGAGGGGTGTTTCTCGTGCGAGATGAGCATGAAGTGGCACTGGTAACGCAAGCGCGTGTGTCGAGATATTGGAGGCATGATCTTGATGCT
>SDBT01006000.1_pt1 | contig 20302 bp, 16 predicted proteins | sample 2277101 | NCBI WGS metagenome assembly SDBT01 (sample SAMN10404973, study PRJNA504765) | marine sediment metagenome | isolation source: marine sediment core GS10_PC15, 103 cmbsf | place: Arctic Ocean: Southern Knipovich Ridge | collected 2010 | reverse complement strand
GGTAGCTGCCCTTGCGCACAACTATCGCAACGCCCTGCCGAGTATGACATGGCTGCCGATTATCTCGACGACGGCGGCGATCCGAACGCTGCACGAGTTCCTGGACTTGGCGAACGATTGCGGGTTCATTACATGGGGCAGCGATTGCCGCACGCCCGAAGAGTCCGTCGGTGCGATGCTCGCATGGAAATTCGTGGTGGCCAAGGTACTCACCGAGCGATTAAACGACGGACTGCTCTGCACCACCGATATTGAACCCCTCGCCCGCAAACTGATGCACGAAAACAATCGGAAGATTTACGCGCTGAGTTAATCGTCGCTGCTGACGAGTCGTTATCCATCAAATGGCCCAAACAGTTTGATGATCGCATCGAAGCAGAAGTTCACCCCGATCGCGACGATGAACAGTTCCATCACGCGCCCCACCGCCAGCGTTCCAACCCTGCCGAGCAGGCGGAATATCACGTTCGAAAAACTCAGTATGAGCAGCACCAGTGCAAAGGCAGTCAACGTCGCCAGTATCGCCATCAGCCAGCCGTTGTTCTGCACCAGCAGCATCACGGTCACGAACGCTCCGGGGCCGGCCAGTAGCGGACAGGCGATGGGCGAGACAGCCAACTGAAGCCAGCCATCTCGGGCCGATTTTGCATCCTGAGAGCTATGCCCGTCCTGGCGCAAAAGGCTCGATATTCCCACTACTACCAGCAGCAGCCCGCCTGCGAACATCAGCGCCTCCAGGCGGATCATGAAAAGCTCCAGCAGATACTTTCCACCCAGGCCGATCGCAAGCACCATGATCAGCGCTATCAGCCACGCCAGCGAGAATGTCTTCCTTCGGCGGACGGGCGAGAATCCCGCCGTCAGCGAAACGAACACTGGTAAGCCTCCGATCACGTCGATGATCGCGAAGACTGTTACAACGGCCTGGAGGAATAAGCGTATCTGGTCCCACATAATCGCACTCTCATCGGGTTGAAGGTCTAAAGGTACTTCTCCACGAGCACACCGAGGCGATCTTTCGTTTCGTCTGTAATCAGGCTGCGGTCGGACCAGATCGCCAATTCCAGCGCGCTGTGAGCGGGCGAGGGCATATCGGCGATATCGTCGAATCGCGAGATGGCGGCCTTAATGAGTTCGATGGCGTTGGTCGTCGCCTCGGTAAGATGGCCGATGATCTCCTTGAGCAGTTCGTGCTTGTCCAGGTCTCCGGGCACTGGACGCCAGCAATCGTAATCGCTGGGAAGGCAGACAATGGCGTAGGCAAGCTCGGCTTCGCGGGCGAGCTTGGCTTCGGGCATGACGGTCATACCGATGATGTCGCCGCCCCAGAGGCGGTGCATTTCGCTCTCGCCGCGGGTCGAAAACGCCGGGCCTTCCATGCACACATACGTTCCACCGTCGTGCACGTCGGTGCTGACGGCATCGGCGCAGTTAAGCAGATGCTCCCGGAGTATCTGGCAAAACGGTGTGGCGAACTCCACGTGCGCAGCCAGGCCATCGTCGAAAAACGTAGGCACGCGACGATAGGTCTTGTCTATGATCTGATCGGGAATGGCCAGGTCTCGCGGTTTGATTTCCTCGCGCAGGGAACCGACCGCACCCGAAGCGATCACGTGCGTGCAACCGATGGCCTTGAGCGCGTAAATATTCGCGCGGTAGGGAACTTTCGATGGTGGAATAAGGTGCCCGTCGCCGTGGCGGTTGAGAATCGCGATTTCCGTCCCATCCCACTGAGTCTCCAGTATCGCACCGGACGCAGGACCGAACGGGGTATCCACCTCGATCGCCTTACCGTCCGCCTGTTGGCATATCGCGTCGCCAAGTCCGCTTCCACCGATGATTCCGACTTTCGCCATTGATAAGCTCCTTGTTTACTCAGGAGAGGTGATTCTCTGCGCGAAGAGCACCGATGGCAAGGGTTGACGGCGGGAGTTATTCGTCAGCAGGGATCAGGATGCGTATGAGCTGGTCCAGATTGTTCAGCGGCAGCGAGCCGAACTTCGGTTCTGTGAGCGTACCGGTCACCTGTATCGCCGTGAGACCAAGTATGCCTTCGGCAACTTCGCCAGCCAAGCCCCTGAGTCGCGGTAATCGTCCGGGCGAAGAGATGAACGTCAGTTTGATTTTCTGGGTGTCCATCTCCATCGTGCCCGAGCCAACGACCGAGAGCTTGGCCCCGCGGAGGTAAATCTCCCGGAAGTTGAGCTGGTTCCCGCGAAGGTGATAGAGGAACTCGCCCTCATGGAAGGCTGCATCGCCGGGCAGGGTCAGGTACACGATCGTAAGCATGTCGAGCAGAACGGGCAGTTTGTACAGCTTGGCCTTGGATATTCGCAGCACGCCCGATGCCTGGCGACTTGTACCGCCGGCGGAGGTGTCTATCAGTTCGATCCGTCCGTCGAGCAGGCCGGGCACTACAGGCTGATCGTCGGGGCGTTGCGTTCCGGGCGGATAGAACAGTTCGTCGAGCTTGACGTCGATAACCGAAAGATTGATTCCGTATGCCAGCGGATCGGCCAAGTCGACCTGGGCAACGCCAGACATCACGCCCCCGTGCGAGCGAGCCTCGATGCCGCTGACATTGATGATAGAGCTCTTGGGGGCTTTTTGGAGCTTGGCGCGAACGTCGGTTACTCTGTGGTTTCCGACCTGGACGCTGTCAAGATTTGCCGTCGCATCGAGTGCGAGGCCCTGCCCGTTTCGCTTGGCGGTTCCGACGATCTTACCGGTAACGGTCTTCGTACCGAAGCCTATGTTCAGCTTTGCCTCGCGCACGATAACCGATCCTTCAACGTCCCACTTCCCACCGGGCGCAACTGCGGGCCTGGTGGTCGGATTGGCGTTGCGTTCGTTGGGCCTGGCGAACTCAAGTTTCTTCAGATCGATATCGACCGTCCCGCCCGGGGCAAATCTTTCCGCGAACGTCGCAAACTCAGCCGGGACCGCCTTGATAAGCGCCGCGTCGATCGGAACGTTCGTCGCCTTGAGCACCAGACGGGCAGTATCGAACTTTTCACCGGGCAGGAATTCACCGTCGAGCAACCCCGTCATCTTACCGTCCGTGGACACGAGCTTTTGCAGCAGGATCTTGCCCGGAGTGGCGATTATATTGCCGCTAACGTGACGCAGCGGATACGGAAAGCCACGGTATGTAACGTTCATGTCCCTGGCCGCCAGAGTGAGCCTGTAATCGAGCTTGCCTCGCGCGTCAGGCGTGTTGTGCTGAAACCAGAGGTCAACGTCCGCTTTGCCCGAAGGTGAGAGATCCTCCCATATGCGTTTGAACTGATCGGGCATCGACTTGCCAAGGCTTTCGTCAATTTCGACCGCATCGCCCGAGATATTAATGTCCAGCCCGAGTTGTTCATCGTCAAGGAACGCCTGGCCGCCGATCTTAACCACCGAATCGCCATGGGTGCCCGTAAGATTCTCCAGGATCACCCGCTTGCCGTGTATCGAGACGTCGCCTTTGGTGTGCTCGAGCCTGTATGGGAACTTGGCAAGGGTGAACGTTGCATCTTCGAGCACCGCATGAATGGAGAAATCGAGCTTCTCGCCCTCATTGCGCCAAATACTGGCCGTGAACTTCGCCGCTTGGCCCTCGGGCTGCAGTTCGGCGAGTGCTTTGCGGCCGCCTTCGCCGATGGCGTCGGCAAGTGTCTGATCGAGTGGAATATTTTCCCCCTCAATCTCGATCTTCACCTTCGCCGTGTTCGGATCGCCGGTGCCTGTTATCCGCCCGTTAATGCGACAGGTCGCGGGTCCGCGAGAACCACGGACATCAATTATGCGAAACTCGCCCGAGCCTATGAACGCCTCGCCCACAAGATTGTCCACGCGATACGGGAACTTGTCGTAGGTAATGGACGCTCGCCCGTCGAGCTTTACTGTGATGTCCACGGCAGGCTTGTCCCGGCCGGGCTTGTTGTAAACGTGAACATGCGCACCGCCGGTTCCTGTCGGGCTCATGGAAGCCCATACTCGCCTGAACTTGGGCGGTACGGCGTCGGTGAGGTCTTGATCGACGGTGACATTGGTGGCATCTACCGTAACATCGAACAAGGTTCGCCCGTCGGATCTGCTCGCTTTGCCCTTGATCACAAACTTCGCATCTGCGTGGCTGCCCGTGAGCTTCTCGATTTCGATCAGCCCGGGCGAAAGTTTCATCGTCCCTGTCAGGTGCTCCACCGGATACGGGAACTGCTTGAGCACGATGGACATGTCTTGCGGCTCGATGAGTCCGTCGTAGCTCAGTTCCCCGCTGGCTGATCGCCAAAGGCTGATCGTGACGTCAATCGGGCCCTTGGGCTGATACGTGGTCTGGAGGTACCTGAGCGCCTCTGAGAGTCCACCGGTTCCCTCCGGTGCCTTGGGTATGGACATACCCTTGATCGACATCTTGAGATTGTATGGCGCATCAGCGTCATAGCCTTCGTACCGACCCGACAGTTCGAACGTCGCATCGCCGGCCTGCACAATCCGGCCTTTCATGTCTCTAAGGCTAACCCCGTCCTGATCGAATTCCAGCACTCCCGAAACGCCAGTCATTTCCAACTCACCCTGGTCGGGCGGCAAGCGCATGGAAACGTCGCTGAGCTTTACCGCGAAAACTTCATCGCCACCCTCGACAGGCCCGTAAACCGGAACAATCGTGCCGACAAGCTTGTATCGTTCGGACCATCGCCGGTATCTTCGGGGCAGCATCTGGTTGAATTTCTCGAACGGTAGCACGGCATCGCGCACGTCGATATGCCCGGTCGTAAGGTTTATAACCAGGTGCCCGCGGATGGAATTCGCACCGCCGCGAGGGTCTTCGAATATAATGCTGTAGTTCTCATCGCCTTCGGGAACCATCGAAACTTCGATGTCCACTTCGCCGACAAGCTGTCTGGTCCCGTCGGTAAGATCGATGACGGCAAGCTTTCCTTTGCGGATCTTGACGGCAGGCAGATCGAGCTTCTCTTCCGGAGAAAGCAGCTTCTTACGCTTTCGAAGCAGCGCCAGAAGTCTCCGGGCACTGTAGGATTCGCTATCGGTCTCATACTCCAGCATCACCGTAGGCTCGGTGCAGACTATTTCGCTAACCTTGATCGTGCGCCCGCCAAGCAGCCGCCACGGCATGTGACGAAGATTGACGGACTTTGCCTTGAAAAACGGTTCGGGCGCATAGACATCGGGCACGAAGAACCTGACGTTTTCGAGTTCGGTCCCGCCGAAGAAACTGAACGACGCCTTTCCGATTTTTATCCGAGCGCCGGTGAGTTTTTCAAGGTAGCCTTCGGCGCGGTCCTTGACTCGACGGTCGTTGGTCTGTGCCCAGTAACCGTAGATCATCAGCGTTAGAAGCGCAAGGGCGATCACGCCCGCACCGTGGCGGCGAGGAGAAACGTATCTCCACAGCCGCGTGCGCTTGCGCGGAAGACGCTTTGAAATGGATTGAATGAGCCGGAACATTATCGAACGCATTATAAGCCCATCGAGACGCTATTTGGATGCCTTCTTGGGCGTCTGCTTTTTATTACGCGATTTGGGCACCTTGAGTTTCAAGTCTTTCGCCGCCTTCTTCATGACGGACGAGACTCGCTCGACAGACAGATCATCGGTAAATCGTAGTGCAACGCCACGCCGATTCGGGCTGGAAAAAAGGTACTGCGAGATCAGTCCCATGCGAAGCAGTTCGATCTTGCCAAACTCCATTTGCTTGGCGGCCAGGCTGGTCATCTTGCTGATCAACGCGGTAATCTGCCCTGGCTTGGGCGGGTAATCCAGCACGCCACCGGAGTGAATCGTTCCACCGTTGACGAGGAACGCCTTCGCCTTGGAGCTTTTGGGCCCCTGCTGAATGAGTATGTAGTGAAAACTCTCGACTGGCTTGACATGGTAGTATGCGGGCTTGGAGAACTCCGCCAGTCGGGCAAGCTTTGCCTTGATCGCGCCGGCCTTTTCGAATGCCAGATCCTTCGCCGCTACGGCCATTTGCTCTTCGAGACGCTCGTGTAACGCCTGCCTGCAGCCGCCTGCGAAATCGGAAGCTTCGGCGACGGTGGTGCGATAATCGTCCATTGAGATCGTACCGTCACATGGCGAGAGGCATTTGCCCATCTTGGCGTAGGCGCATCGCGGGCCGTTGGGGGAAAGTCGCAGACAACCATAGTCCCTGCAAAGATCGAAGGCGTCCTGGATATTCTTTATGAAGCTCTCGGCCTCGCCTGCGGTCCCAAACGGGCCGAAGCATCCGCCAGCTACCGGAACCCCGCGAGCGGCGACAAAGTGCGGATACTCGTCTGCGGGGTTGACCGCTACGAACCACGCCGGTTTCCATGCGAGTAGTTTGGCGAAGGTGTCCGGCCAGATGCGGCGGGCGATTTCGAAATACTCCAAGTCGGTCTCGAAGTGGCTTGAGGTGAGCTTCCAGCAGACCTTTCGCGTTATCTCGCGCAGGTCAACGGTCCGCGTGCGTTTGTCTTCGAGCGGTTCTGCCAGCCTGTTGCGCAGCCGCGCCCGCATGTCCGCTGCCGGAAGCAATATGATGGGCTTGTCCGCTTCGGAGAGCATCATGAACACGCCCCGCTTTGCCGGTATCTTCCGAAGCTGCGTATCGGCCACTGGCGGAGTCACCTGCTCAATCGCGTCGAACCTGTTGATCCATTCGCCCATGCAGGACCCGCCGTTCAAAGTAAGTTACAGCCACATCCCCGTGATCAGTCCTTCGTAGACCATCTTTCCATCAACGAACGCCTGGGTGGCACCGACGCAGCGGCGCGATTTCACTTCCACCATCTTGGCCACGAAGATCAAGTGATCGCCGGGCACGACCTGGCCGCGGAATTTAACATTTTCAACGCCGGCAAAACCCATGAAACCATGGTCTGGCAGTTCCGTGGTGGCGAAATAGCTCACCAACTGGGCGGAGGCCTCGATCATCAATACGCCCGGAAAAAGGGGCCTGTCCGGAATATGACCGCGAACCCAGAATTCGTCGTCCTTCACGTCGCGATAGCCAGCCATTAGTTGGGTCTCTTTGTCGACGAAGTAAATACCGTCAAGCAGCATGAACTCGTAGCGATGGGGATTGACCTCGTAGATTTGCTCGTGGCTGATGGCTACGTGGCTCTTATCGATGGTGGACAAATCTACATACGGTTGGGCCGGCATGAAGAAACTCCTGAACGAAACTGATAACTGTTTGAAAGATACATGCTTGATTCAACGAGCCAACACCGTAGCAGCGCGGTTTTTCGCGGTCAACAGATAATCCGAACTGCTGGACGTCTCAGCGGCCCATTGCTGCGCCAATCGCAGCCCACCCCTGGGCGATCATGATGATCATCCATATCGCTATCATGCAGTAGACAATCTTTGGCAGCCACTTGGAGAACTCGGAGATAAACATCTCCGCACGCTCGCCTGTCGTATCGCCAAGGCGTTTTGCGGACTCGGCAATCTGGCCGCTGATTTCGCCGACCTTCCACGTTTCGAGATACTGGCGGCCGAGGCGCGGCGAAAGCCCCTCGGAAACCGGATTGCCCGCGGCTGCGGAATCCGCCCCGCCGCGAACCAAGTCCATCACCACGCTGTTACCGCAGGCTGCGGTGGCCTTTTGCGCAGAACTGACCACATCCACCCCGGCAGATTGCATCATCGCAAACGCGCGGAAGTACCTGCTCAGCGCCATCTCCCGCAGGCCATGGCCGAGAATGGGAATCCTAAGCGCGAACTTATCCAGCATTATCCGAAGCGGTCCTGTATTGGGGGTGCGGCGAATAATCGCTACCACGCCCAGCGCGATCGCCCATGCGATTAGCAGCGGCGTCAGTACGCTGGCGAAGTATCCCAACATGGTCAGACCGCCCAGGAACAGCGCCGGCAGCGGAACGACAAAAGCGGCTACGTGGAGGATAGCCGCCGGAAAGATCAGCCCGGTCACCACCTGTTTCTGCTGGCGGTCGCAGAAAGCGAACCAGACGGATAGCTGCTCTATGCACTCAGAAAGATTGCCCGAATTCTCGCCGACCTCGATGAGTATTGCTTCGAGCGGTTCGAACATCTCGGGCCTCTGTGAAATCGTCTCGTGCATCGTCCTGCCCAGGGCAACTCCGTCGGCAAGGGCTAGGAACTTCTCTCCGAGTTTGCCGCGAACCCCCGAAGCCGCCGTCCGCAATGCACGGGTTATCGGCAGGCCTGCTTCGAGCATGACAGCTAGATTACGATAAACATGGGCTCTGGTGATTTTCACGTCAGGGGAAACTCCTGTACAAGAACACCTAGAATAATCGATAGCGGGGAATTGTCAATCGTCTGCTAGTACTCTGTCCCAGGAATAATGTTGTGTTATGACGCCGCACCGATGATGTAGCTGCAAGGAAGGAAAATGAAGGCATATTCAATGAATACGTCGAGTTTTTCTGACGAAGCAGATGCATTATCGCCGCAAGTCAGGACCATCAGAATTGCTGGGACAGGGTACTAGTACCGAAGGGTTACCGGCTGGATGGGCGGCTTGTCTTTCCTCGCGGGCACTGCGGGGACGATTTCACCGAAAAAAACATCAGCCCGCATCCGGCAATAATGCCCACTTCCGGCCCCTATTTGAAAACCAGCCATATCACTATACTATTACTACTGTTACGGCAGACTGTCTGAGAAAACTTTATTATCGGACTTGACAAGACCCACGCTGAACCTCTAAAGATGTTGCACTTCAGGGCGTGTATATAACTAATGTGCCACCGCCGAACCGACCGAAAAGTCTCCATAGTATGGCCAAAGCGAGTACAACCCGATCGCCGAAGACTGCCTCCAAGAAGAAGGCGGCTGGTACTGCGCGGAAGTCCAAGGCGGCACCGACGGGCAAGAACCTGGTAATCGTCGAGTCCCCCGCCAAAGCCAAGACCATCAACCGTTACCTCGGTAGCGATTACATTGTCAAGGCGTCGATGGGCCACGTCCGCGATCTTCCCAAGAGCAGTATCGGTGTGGATATCGAGAACGGATTCACCCCCACTTATGAACCGCTCGCCGGGCGAAAGAAACTCCTGGCCGAACTGAAGCGATACGCCAAGACCGCGCCCTGCGTATATCTGGCGACTGACCTCGACCGCGAGGGAGAGTCCATCGCCTGGCATCTGGCGGAGAGTCTCAACGTCAAGCCCGACCGCATCCGCCGCGTCGTGTTCAACGAAATCACAGCCAGCGCCATCCGGGAAGCATTCGAGCACCCGCGTGAGGTCGATGGCGACAAAGTCGACGCCCAGCAGGCACGGCGAATTCTCGACCGCATCGTCGGATATCAGATATCTCCGCTATTGTGGCGTAAGGTAGCCACCGGGCTATCGGCCGGGCGCGTGCAATCGGTAACAGTTCGCCTGATCGTCGAACGCGAACGCGAGATCGACGCTTTCATGCCCGACGAATACTGGCGCATTGGAGCTATCTTCACATCCGACCTCACCGCCGCGGGCAAGCTTGCAGCGGACTGGCAGGGGTTCATGGCCCAACGCGACGAGAAGGACAAGCCCCCGACCCGCGATCGCCAGACCGACTTCCTGGCCGAGAACGGCGCTTTCCGCGCCGAACTGGTTAAGTGGAACGGTAAGAAATTCAAAACCGACGATACCGATACGGCGTTGCAGATCGCCAAGGCGCTCGGTTTGACCGGCCAGGAGATCACCCGAACCGAGAACCCCAAAGGCAAGGGCCCGGCCACTAACGTCGTGACGGTCACAGGCAGCGTCGCAGACGATGCAGCTTTTACTATCGAAGCTCTTCGCCTCCGCGACAGCAAGTCGCGTCCGCCCGCACCGTTTACGACCGCTGCCCTCCAGCAGGCGGCGGCGGTTCAGTTGCGTTACTCCGCGTCGCGGACCATGCGAATCGCCCAGCAGCTTTACGAAGGTCTGGAGGTTCCAGGCGAAGATAGCGTCGGCCTGATTACCTACATGAGAACCGACTCGCGGCATCTGTCCAATGACGCCGTCAGCCACGTTCGCAAGATGATAGGCGACGTCTACGGCGAGAAGTACCTGCCCGAAAAACCCGCCCACTACGCATCAGGCAGCCGCGCACAGGAAGCACACGAAGCCGTCCGCCCCACCGACGCAACCCGGCGACCGGAAGACCTGCGAAGCTCTCTATCGGACGATCAGTTCAAACTTTACGATCTTATCTGGAAGCGGTTCGTCGCCTGCCAGATGACCCCGGCCATCTGGAAAGTCACCGAGGCCGATATCGTCGCCAACACTCCGGACGGACAGGCCAACTTAAAGGCCATCGGAAGGACGCTTGGCTTCGACGGTTTTCTGGCCGTGGCGGGCAGACCAAAGGGCGGCGATCAGATTCTGCCCGAATTGAAAGAAGCTTCGCCGGTAGCGGCCGTTGAGCTTTCGCCAACGCAGCATTTCACCCAGCCGCCGCCGCGATACACCGTAGCCTCGCTCGTCAAGGCGCTCGAAGCCGACGGAATCGGACGCCCGAGCACCTACGCCGCGATCATCAAGACCATCCAGGATCGCGGTTATGTCGAGCAACTCGACCGCTCGTTCCACCCGACCGACCTGGGCATGGTGGTTACCGACAAGCTGGTCAAGCACTTTCCGAAGGTGCTCGACATCCGCTTCACCGCACACATGGAAGACCAGCTCGATAAAGTCGAGCTCCACGAGGCACGCTGGGACGCCGTACTGGCCGAGTTCTACGGACCGTTCAGCGAGAACCTTGCCCGGGCCACCGAAGAGATGGTCCACGCCAAAGCCGAGTCCGAGCCCAGCGAATACAAGTGCGAAAAATGCAAGAAGGAGATGGTCTATCGCTTCAGCCGCAACGGGCGATACCTCGCCTGCACGGGTTACCCTGACTGTAAGACGACCTACCCGGTAGACCGCGAAGGTAAGAAGGTCGAGAAAACCATCGTCGATGTCGCCTGCCCCAAGTGCGGCGACCCGCTGCTGTTGCGCAAGGGTAGATTCGGTCCGTTCCTGAGCTGCCCGAAGTACCCCGACTGCGAGGGCGTGCTGAACCTCGACCGCAAGGGCTTCGTCAAGATGCCCAGTGCCCCGCCGCTTCAGATTGACTTGCCCTGCCCCAAGTGCGACGCTCCGCTGAACCTTCGTCGCGGCAAGCGAGGTCCGTGGCTGAGCTGCTCGAAGTATCCGAAATGTCGCGGCCGCCAGGGCTGGAAGGCACTCGACGACGACCAGCGAAAGAAGCTTGAAACCGATCTGATGAACCACGAAAAGGCCAATCCGACCGACCCGATCCGCACCATCACCGGGGATGAAATCAACGACGAGTACACGCCACGACCTATCACAGCGCCGGCTTCCGAAAAAGAAGATTAACGGTCGTCGGATTACTCTCGCCTTGAAGACTCCAGCCGGGTAGCTTCTGCGGTTTCATGAAGTCCGAAACTCCCACAAACTGGCCGCAAAAGCGTCACGATCTGATAGTCCGCCGCGACATGCCGCGGAACTACACCCTCCACGCCACCGAAGGCGCGATGTACATGATCGGACTGGCGTTTATCGGCGAAGCCGACGTGCTCACAGTGGGCGCCAAATCGTTCGGCGCGCCTGGCTGGCTGATAGCGCTCATGCCCATACTCATGGCCATCGGTTTCATGCTCCCCTCGATGCTCGTCGCCCATCGTATTGAGCGCCTGCACCACCATAAGTTCATTACATTGTTCTTCGGCATTCCGCAGCGGGCAGCCTTCCTGGTCGGCGGACTGATCCTGTTCTTCATGGAGCCGGGCAACCTGACTCTCGGACTCTGCGCGATCGTGTTTGCACCTCTGGCAAGCGGACTGCTCGGCGGGCTGACGTTCACAGCCTGGCAGGAACTCGTCGCCAAGACAGTACCGGCCAACCGTCGCGCGTCGCTGTTCGCCACTCGAAACATGGCCACCGTCATATTCGGTATGGGTGCGGGCAAGCTGATCGCGAAGATTCTAAGTATGTATCCCCAGGGCGATCCGCGCGGGTACGGCGTGCTTTTCCTGTTAACGTTCGCATGCACTTCCGCTTCATGGATACTGTTCTACTTCCTGAAGGAAGAACCCTACCCGTCCCCGCCCAAACACACGCTGACGCTCGGTGAGAACCTGCGGCAGATGCCCGCAATCATCGGCCGGGACAAGAACTTCCGCATGCTCCTGACAACCCAGGCCCTGGCCAAGTCGCTGTTCATAATGCTACCGTTTCTGGCGATACACGCTCTCAGAACACTTGACAAGCCAGACAGTTACGTCGGCTACCTGATAGTCGCCAAGTACGCCGGCGGAATGGTGGGCAGCGTGCTTACAGGCGTTCTGGGCGATAGGTTCGGTGGCAAGCTGCCTCTGAGCATCGGCCGGGCTGCGCTGCTGGCGGTCTGCATTTGGGGCGCTTTCGCCTCGACGGAATTCGAGTTCTTCGCGGTGTTCTTCCTGCTCGGGATAACATGGTATCTCGAAAAGATGGGCGGTCTGATACTATCGCTGGAACTGGCTCCGGTTTCACGGCGAGCGACGTACCTGGCGCTGTTCAGCTTCTCAGGTGCAATTTTCATGCTGGTCGCCTCGCAACTCGGCGCGAGAGTTTGGGAGATGACGGCAGAGAGTTTCAGGGCAGTCAGCCTGGTTGCCGCCGGACTGACAGCCGCCTCCCTGCTCTCACTGTGGCGACTCAAAGAACCACGCAATCGCGCTCCCATCGAACCACCGCCACCGACGCGGCGTATCTAAACCCGGAACCGGGCTTGTCCTCCGTAGCTTCAGCGAAGAAGGAAGCGCGGAACACGCCATAATCGAGTGCCCCCCCGATGCACATCGGGACACGCCCTGCCGCCTACAGGCCTTTGTAGACGTCCTTGCGATGTCGCACCCGTATCACCACGACGAGCACCTTCCTGTCCTTAATGGTGTATACGATGCGGTAATCGCCCGCTCGGATACGATAAGCAGCCTTTGCGCCAGAGAGCTTGACTGCACCGGCGTAGCGAGGATTTGCCTTGAGCTTTTCAATAGCGCGGACGACCCGACGCAGATCGGCCTTGCCCAGCCGCGCCAGTTCCTTCTCGGCAGAAGATGTGATTTCGATTCTATATGCCAAGGTCTTTCTTCACCTTGGCCCAGGAGCGAGTCTTTTCGCGCAGCCTTTGGCGGATGGTATCCAGATCGGCGGCATCTTCAAGCTGCTCGAGCAGTTCGGCGTCCTCGGCTGGGACTATGGCGAAAAGCTGCTTGCCACGCCGGGTAACCATCACGCGTTCTCCGCCATAGGCAACCCTATTGGCGATCTCGGGCAGATGCTGACGGGCGTCGCTAATAGGCAGACTGGTCATTCTTCTCACCTTTCCGTACATTTTGTACAATTCGTACAATCAGTACGCTTCGTACAAGTATTATCGGATGTTTTAACAAGGAAGTCAAGGTGTGACTGGCAGCAAGTTGCCGATCCTAAGGCTAAAATGCCTCTTGTCTTTCTGGGCACATCCCTCTATTTTCCATGCCTAGTGGATGGGTATGACAACCCTCTTGATGAAGGGATACTTTCGATGGCACCAAGTTTCTCTCAACGAATCGGCAAGACACCTCTCCGAGAATCTCCTCAGATTGAAGAGATGGATGATGCTTTGCGAACAGGGCTCTGGAACTGCGTTCAGGCGGCCATTGTGCAGCCATTGAGTGGTGCTCGCCTGACCCAAGTTGTATTCTTCCGGCGGATGTGGCACAACTTCTTCAAGTGGCGCGTTGATAGCATAGACGAAAACTATCCCTCAACTAATTGGGATACAGTATGCCATTGGTACTTTGCGGCCCAGTGGAATGAAGTATATGACTCTCTCGAGTATTTGGCAGGAGAATCCACAAGTTTTCAGTTTCTTGTTGATGCATATACTGCGCGGTCAGATTCTTTCTCTCAGCTTTGTAACTCTGTTCTGGAGCGAGAAATGTCAGGCTATCGCATCATTGATAGCCAAGTTATGCCGATTACAGACGAACGGGAAATCGAAGCTGTGGAAGAAGCTACCTCTGGCACAGGTGGTTGGGCTACATGCTCCGATCATATAAGTAAGAGTGCCAGCCTTCTCTTTGATCGCCAGAATCCCGACTATTCCAATGCAGTGAAGGAGGCCATAACGGCTGTCGAATCTGCTTGCTGTATCGTAACGAAAAAGAAATCCGCGACATTGGGCCAGGCCTTAAAGATCATCGAGCAGATGCATCCATTGCATCCGGCGTTGAAACAGGCTTTCACTAAGCTGTACGGTTATACCAGCGATGCTGATGGGATCAGGCACGGTGGTATTGACACGGCTGAAGTGACGTTCGAAGAGGCAAAGTACATGCTCGTGTCCTGCTCTGCCTTCGTTAATTATCTCAAGGGAATCTCAGCCAAGGGGTAGTCTGTAGGGTTGGCAACTTGTTGCCGACCACTCGCACATTAAACCTTTCCAAATTGAAAGCGGCGAGCCTGTTAAGGACCGCCGCTTGGAATTCTATATCATTCCGCGTGCCCTTCGACAAGCTCAGGACACGCCCTACGATCTGCTGTTGTTTCTGCTGTTAAATCCGAAATTCCGAAGGGACAGGTCCGAATTCTGCAATCCGCAATCGGTTAAACCCAGTCGACTTTCAGAAGGTGGACCGAGCAGGAGATGCACGGGTCGTACGCGCGAACGAGCATTTCCAGATCGTGGCCGATTTCGTCCTGGCTGCGGGTCTCGATCACTTCCGGGACGTACTTCTGCATGTCGCGGTCGATGTTGGCCAGGTTCATCCCAGTCGGAATGACGCAGTTGGCGCTGGTGCAGACGCCGTCCTCGTCGTAAGTGTAATCGTGGACCAGCAGGCCTCGCGGAACTTCGGTCAGGCCGATACCGCGGGCAGCTTTGGGGGTGACCTTCGGGGTGAGGTTCTCTTCGGTGAAGTCCATCGCCATGATCTGGTCCATCAACTTGCGAAGCTCATCGTAGAAGTGTGCGATCTCGACGGTCTGTGCGAAGTTGTTGGCGTACGGGTTGTAGCACGGGCCGTTCAGGCCGATCACGCTGGCGGCGGACTTACCACGCTCGTTAAGTTGCTCGTGGTTGTTGTTGTAGCGGGAAAGTGCGCCAACGGCGAGGCAGTCATCGACGTTGCTCACGTGCTTGGAGGTTGAATGCTCAACGCACGTTTCGTGAATGTAATCGAGGTAATCGTGGTAATCGATCACGCCTGCCTTCGAGCTCTTGAGGTCACCATCGTAGTAGGCGTACTCGTCGTCGCGCGTCAGGCTGAGGTCTTCGCGCTCGCGCTCGAAGTTCGGAAACGCACCGGTGATCGAGGCGACCAGAGCGACGGTTTCATCGATGTCGTCATTGAGACTATCGATGTACTGCTGAATCAGTATCAGGCCCTTTTTGCTCGGGACGTTGGTGAATCCGCCCGGCATCATGCCGATCGGGTGAACGTGACGGCCGGAAATGACCTCGCAGATCACGTTGCCTAGCTTCTTGAGCCGCAGTGCACGTTTGACCACTTCGGGGTGCGAAGTTGCCAGCGGAATTACGCTCGGCGCGCTGAACGCGTCGGGAGCAGCCAAGAAGTACACGTGCAGCACGTGTGACTGGATCTCCTCGGCCAGCAGCATTAATCGGCGAAGGGCGATAACTTCGGGCGTTAGTTCCACGCCGAATGCATCGTCGGTGGCTTTGATGCTCGCGGTGGTGTGCCCCACCGAGCAGATACCGCAGATGCGGCAGGTAAGCATCGCCGTATCGCGCCAATTCAGGCCTTCGATCATGCTCTCGAAGACTCGCGGCGTCTCGACAATATTGAGGATACATTGTTCCACCTGCCCATCGGTCGCACGCACAACGATATTGCCATGCCCTTCGACGCGCGTGAGGTGATGAATGTTAATATCAAGATCTTTACCCATGAGTCAAACTCCGGTCTATTGTTTACGCCAGTTGGTTACTTGGTTATCAGTCCGTCGGCGGGCGGTTCGGAAACTTCGTACACGCCGTTAAACAGTCTGAACTCGGCCATCACCTGGTCCATCGTCAGGCCGTACTCTTCCAGGACGTCCTTGGCGGCATTGTTGTTCGGATCGTCGATCAGTCCGCGGCAGCCGTAGCAGCGTCCGCCGTAGCTCGGGCACCACGCACCGCAGCCCGCCCGGGCGATGAGGCCCATGCAATACTCGCCCTTGTGATAGAGGCATACGTTTTCCTTCAGCTTGCACTCGACGCAGACCGGATGTTCCGGGAGGCGCCAGGTCTTGCCCGCAAGTATGGTCTTTACGAACTCGACGAATTCCGACTGGCTGATCGGGCATCCTGGAATCTCGAAATCGACGGTAATCGCCGCGGAAATCGGTAGCACGGTTGAAGTCTCGTACTGATCGGCAGCGTCGCCGTAGACTTTCTTCATCGATGCTTCGATACCGCGGAAGTTCTTCAGAACGTTCAGGCCGCCCGTGCAGGCACATGCGCCCAAAGCCACAACATACGTCGCCTTGGAGCGAATCTCTTCCAGGCGGGCACGGTCGGACTCGCGGCTGAAAGCGCCTTCGATAAAGGCGATGGCGTAGGAATCGGCCTTGTCGTCGATCGCTTCGCGGAACTCGACGATCTCCACGACTCCCAGGATATCCAGCAAGTCGTCCTCGCAATTGAGAACCTGCAGCTGGCAGCCTTCGCAACTGGTGAAATCAAAAAATGCAATTTTCGGTTTATCCGACATCGAACTTTTCTCCTCGGTGAGGGCTTAGATACCTTCCCTCAGCCGCATTACTTCGGCGTAATTGAAAATCGGGCCTTCCTGGCAGACGTATTCGTTTTCATTGATGCTAAATACCTTCCCTCAGGCGCATTACTTCGGCGTAGTTAAAAATCGGGCCTTCCTGGCAGACGTATACGTTTCGGATCTGGCAGTGCCCGCACTTACCCAGACCGCATTTCATTCTGCGTTCGAGCGAGCAATAAATACTCGCCTTCCGCATGCCCATCGCGAGTGCTTCGAGCACCGCGAACTTGAACATGATCGGCGGGCCGATGATAAAAGCGGCCGTATTGGCCGGATCGATCTTTGGCATCGTGCGGAACAGTTTGGTGATCACGCCCGTGTTGCCCTTCCATGACTCGTCGGCCCGGTCTACTGTGACGAGGAAATTGCAATCCTCGCTCTCGGCCCATTCCTTCAGATCGGCGGCGAACAGCAGATCGTCCGGGGTGCGGGCTCCGTAGAGGATCGTCACGTTTCCGTACTTGTCGCGGTTGTTCAGGGCGTCAAGGATAAAGCTTCGACAGGGAGCGAGGCCAAGCCCGCCCGCCACGAACAGTAGATCCTTTCCGGCGACGGTGTCCATGTCGAAACCGTTACCGAACGCACCTCGCAGGCCAACGCTATCGCCCACGCTCAATGCGTTGATGGCGTTTGTAACATCGCCCACCGCACGGATGCACATCTCCAGACCGTCGTGTTTACCCGAGGCAGAGCAGATCGAAATCGGCGCTTCTCCGATACCGAACAGGCTTACTTCCATGAACTGTCCTGCCTGGTACTCGATACCCGCTCCGTCGTCGAATTCGAGGCGGAACCAGGTTTCCTTTTCGGTGAACTTTGCGGCTTCGACGATACTTGCGTTACGCGGCAGATACGGCGAAACCGGCTGACTGATTAGTTGTTCTGTAGCTTGCGGATTCATCTTAACTCCTCGATTCGCACGCAATTAAGCATCCACTTCGACGGCCTGGTCGGCTATCTGCTGGAAAGCTTCGAGAATGGAAATATTCGCAATGCACTGGAGGCTGCAACGTCCGCAACCGACGCATCCGGTTCGTCCGGTGCGTTCCAGTATAAACTTGCCCTTGCGGAACATGCGGTGTCTCAGCCGCGATGCACGATTCTCGCGGAAGTTTTCGCCACCGGCGACCTCGGCAAACTCGCCCAACTGGCAGGAGTCCCACTTACGCTGGCGCACCCCGCTGGTCAGGTTGAGATCAAGCTTATCAGAGACGTCGAAGCAGTAGCAGGTCGGGCAGATATTGGTGCAACTACCGCAACTGAAGCACCGCTGTGCGACCGCTTCCCAAAGCAGCGAGTCGTAACTCTGATCGAGCAGGTCGGGCAGATACTTCGTATCGTAGGGAAGCCTCTTCTCGCAGGCGGCGATCTTTGCCGCTTCGTAATCCTGCTTGGCTTTGTGATCGGCCGGGGCGGCTTCGCTGCAAACACCGTGCGTCTGGGCAAGCTTTGCACCGGCGTCCGAGCCGGCCTCGACATAATAACGATCGCCAAGATCGGTCAGGAACAGATCGAACCCCTCACTCGGCGGTTCGAGCGTGTTCATGTCGCCCATAAACTGATGCTCGTTGATGTAACCGGCGATGTTCATGCCTATCAACAACGCAGCATTACGCTTGGCCAGGTAGTACGGATCAAGCGGATTCTGGCAGAGCGCCGCGTCGGTCGTGGCGATGCCCCACAGGTCGTACGGGTGCACACCGAGCATAGCCGTCGGCTGCGCTTCGATATCGGCGCGGGCATCGGCAGGTTTACCGTCATGGAAACTCAGAAGGTTCTCGAATTGCGGCATGAGATACTTCTTGGGCGGCAGGATGGACTGATCGTAATCCATCCGAATAGACTCGATATCCGAGTCCGACTCGATCTGGGCAAAGACGAATTGCGGTCCCTTGACTACCGGAGCAACGACCCGGTACGACGTCAAAAGGAACTTCACAAAATCGTCAAATGCATCCTTTTTGAGAATGCGTGGCAACATCTGGTTCTTCCTTTCAACACAATACGAATGATATTCTTCAATTCCGACCAGTCACAATCGTGGCCGGATGATTCCGTTTCTGCACACAGGGTACTATTTCGCCCTGCTCGCTACTTTCTATTCCGACCAGCTGACGAAAACATTCAACCGGCGTAAGTCTCAGCAAATACGAGGGAGTTCCTCGCCGTAGGGCATCTGCACTATGCGTCGGCCGCCAATGCTCGTAATCATCTCCACAATAGGCGCGTCGTTTTGCCTGCATATTCGTCCGACAACGGCTGCCTTGGCGGCGATCTTCTCACGCCGGAGAATCTCAACTGCTTTGCCCGCAGCATCGCTCGCCACTATCGCCACCAGTTTGCCTTCGTTGGCGACCGAGAGCAGGTCAAGTCCAAGCATTTCGGCAGCCGCCCGCGCGGTCTTGTTCAGCGGTATCGCAACCTCGTCCAACTCAACGTCGAACCCAGCCGCCTCGGACACTTCAACCAGCGTTGCAGCAAGCCCGCTCCGCGTCGGGTCACGCATGAACTTCACGTCACTGCCCAATTCAGCCAGCAGCGATTCGGTGAGGCAGTTGATCGCTGCACAATCGCTTTCAAGCTCGGCGGTGAAACTCAGACCTTCACGCTGGCTCATCACGGCCAGCCCGTGTTCGCCAAGCGCACCGGAAAGGACAATCGCGTCACCTTCTGCGATGCGGGCGAAACCAAGCTCCGCGGCGGGAATCATCGTACCGATGCCCGCGGTGTTGATGATGATTCCGTCAACTCCGCCGTGCTCGACGACCTTGGTATCTCCGGTAACGATCGCCACGCCCGCCTGCTGGGCAGCCTTGCCGGCAGATTCCAGCACGCGCCTCAGCAGGTCGATCTGAAGGCCTTCTTCAAGTATCAGACCCATCGAGAGCGCTTTGGGCTTCGCTCCGGCGACGGCAAGATCGTTGAGCGTTCCGCAGACAGCCAACTCGCCAATGTCGCCGCCAGGGAACTCGAGCGGCTGAATGACGTAGCTATCGGTCGTGAAAGCCAACTTCCCGTCGAAACCATCGAGCGTCGCAGCGTCCGTCAGGCCGCCTGCATGCTGGGTGGACTTCAACGAAGGCAGAATCACCTGCTCGATCAGTTCGACCGTAAGCTGTCCGCCGCCACCGTGTGCCAGTTTTATCATTGTCTCTTCAGCCATTACCGATTGCCTCCGACGTCGTGCCGCTCGTACTTATACGAAGCGGCGCATGCGCCTTCGGACGAGACCATGCACGGACCGACCGGGTCGCGCGGTGTGCAGCGATCGCCGAAAAGCCCGCACTCAACCGGGCTGCACTTACCGCATATCACGTCGCCACAGCGACAGCCCGGAAGCTCGTAGCTCTCGAACTCGGGCAGATCGAAACGCTTTTCGGCATCGAAGGCTGCAAATTCATCCTTCAACTCCAACCCGCTGCCTGGAATAACTCCAATCGCCCGCCACGGTGCATCGCACGGCTGGAACACCTCGCAAATAACTTTCCAAGCTTCTGCGTTTCCCTCAGCGGAAACGCTTGAATAAACCGAACA
>SDBT01005999.1_pt1 | contig 20303 bp, 23 predicted proteins | sample 2277101 | NCBI WGS metagenome assembly SDBT01 (sample SAMN10404973, study PRJNA504765) | marine sediment metagenome | isolation source: marine sediment core GS10_PC15, 103 cmbsf | place: Arctic Ocean: Southern Knipovich Ridge | collected 2010 | reverse complement strand
GTGGGGGTTTGGGTGCGTCCGGCGGCATGCAGGGCCTGCTCCACCCCCGGCAGGCGATCGTCCAGCAGCTGCTCCAGGGTGGCGATAGTGATATCCCGCGGACCAAGTCCAGTGCCGCCGGTGGTAATCAACAGTTCAATGCCTTGGTTCAGGAAATCCCGGGCGGCGGATAACAGGCGATCGGGCTCGTCGGGCACCACCAGCACCGGTTCCACCTGGCAACCGGCCCCGAGAAAGCCTTCCCGGAGGACTGCCCCGGAACGGTCCTCGCGCCGACCGGCGGCGGTAGAATCGGACACTACCAGCACAGCCGTCCGGGGGCGGTAGACGGGCTGATGCGATGATTGCCCGCCTTCCTTACGAACCAGGTGGATGTCACCGATCCGCATACTTTTGTCGATAGCCTTGCACATGTCATAAATGGTCAGAGCAGCCACCGAGACGGCGGTCAGGGCCTCCATTTCCAGGCCGGTCACCTCGCGGGCCTTGACGATACAGTGGATGGCGATCCCATCATCACGGGCCTTGAACTCGATGTCCACCCAGGACAGGTTGAGGGGGTGACACAAAGGGATCAGGCTGGCAGTTTGTTTGGCGGCAGCGACACCCGCCAGTCGGGCCGTGCTCAACACGTCGCCCTTGGGCACCTGCCCGGAAAAAAGGGCGGTCAAGATTTCCGGTTGCAGACTGATGAACCCGGTCGCCTCCGCTATCCGGCTGGTCACGGGCTTGGCACTCACGTCCACCATGCGCGCTCGCCCACGGCTATCTAAGTGGGTCAATTGTTTATCGGGCTGCTTGCGGTCCACCGATGCCGGCCTCTACCCACCGATCTGGGTCATACTCTCGCGGGCACTGCCATTCAGACTAGTCCTGACGGTTCTCTGGGCCACCCAGCCGTCGCGGGGTTTGCTCCACATGGCCGCCCGCAGTGCCGCCGCCAGCTGGTTGTCCGAACCGCCGCCCCGCAGTATCCCCATCAAATCCTGCTCACGGACGGCATATAGGCAGTTACGAATGTGCCCGTCGGCGGTGATCCGCACGCGATTACAGCTGCCGCACATGGAGCGGGAATAGGCCGGAATCAGGGCGATTTTGCCCCGACCGTCCGGCAGGCGAAAGACCAGGCTCCCGGTGGCCGAGCCGGTAGCCGCCACCAGGGTGGGAAACAGTTGCCGGAGCCGGTCACGCATGACTTCCACGCCCAGGAACCGCCCGGTCTTCCAGATCTGATGGGCATCGAAAGGCATCAGTTCGACAAACCGAACCGTGACGGGCAGTTCCCGGGTCAGAGTGACAAAATCCCCCAGCTCGTCATCGTTGAAGCCGCGCAAGGCCACCACATTCAGCTTCACAGCCGGGAAGCCGGCGGCCAGGGCGGCGTGCAGTCCGGCCAGCACCCGCTCCAGGCCATCCCGCCGAGCCAGCTCCTTAAATCGGGACGGACGGAGAGTGTCCAGGCTGATGTTCACCCCTGCCAGGCCGGCTCGCCGCAGCTGGGAGACTCGCTCGGCCAGCAACAAGCCATTGGTTGTCAGATGGATAGATTCCACCCCGGCAACCCTGGCTGTTTCGCTGATCAGTTCCGCAAGATCTGGGCGTAGCAACGGTTCACCACCGGTAAAACGAATCTTGGTAACTCCCAGGTAGGCGCTCACCGCGATAACCCGTAGAATCTCATCCATCCGGAGCAACTTATCGGCCGCAGCCAGCGGTATGCCGGCTTCCGGCAGACAGTAAACACAGCGCAGATTGCACCGTTCCGTCAGGGCAATCCGCAGATAATCGAAGGTGCGTCCATGCCGGTCGACCAACGCCTCAGAGGGCGGGGGAATAGACGTAGCGACCATCGAGGGAAGGCGGGCGACGACTGTCATGGCTTAAGGAGATGCCCGACCGGGCCGGCCAGGTTGAAATCACGAATGTTTATAATTAGCATATCCACCAATGGTACCAGAGAAAACCGAGTTTAACACCGGTCGCCACCGAAAGCCACCGCCATGAGATTCGAACCTGGTCTCGCGGGTGGTTCGGGCGTGCTGCTCTCGGCCTTTAATAAATTAAAGTATTTTCGGTTCCAGCCGATAAGGGTAACCGCAGGAGTTGTCGGTGGACCGACAATCCTGGAGCTGAACCGAAAAAACAGTTAGATAGCTTAACCATGCAACTGACCTCCATCACAGGCCCGGTATCTCGGATGGACCTTCGCTCGCGGACCACCGTGCCCGCTGAGGGGCCTGAGCGCCCAGCCCGTCTGGCCGCCGGACAATCAGCACCGAGTGCGCAACGCCGGGCCACGGGAGCGCAGGAGTTATCCCCCTGGGAGAAGCGGAAATTGGACGAGCTAAAAGCAACGGACGCTACGGTGCGGGAGCATGAACGCGCACATTCGGCAGCTGCAGCTCAGTACGCCCGGGGTGGCGCTCACTACCAGTATGAGATTGGTCCCGATGGCAATCGCTATGCCGTGCACGGTGAGGTTCAGATTGATGCCAGCGAGATCCCTGATAATCCCGGTCGCAATATCCAAAAGATGCAGGCCGTAAAGCGGGCGGCCCTCGCTCCGCGGGATCCTTCCGCGCAGGACCAACGAGTAGCTGCTCAGGCCGCCAGGGCGGAGATGGAAGCCCGCGCTGAACAGGCCCGCAAACGCGTCACCCAAACCCAACCGCAAGCCGCCACTAGCAGCAACGGACCGCCCGGAACACCGGCCGAGTCCCAACTCATAAACCAGTTCGTATAATCACCAGCGCCGGGAAGCAATCATACCCAACGGGAGGTTGGGCTCAGGAATGCGCCCGGCGGCGGAAGAGAGACGCAATCAGCGGAAGCGTAGCGGTTACAGTTCTTTCAGCGCACCACTGAAGAGCAGATGGGCCATTTGGGTAGCTCTTTCCGGATCTTCGGCGATATAATTCATCAGGGTGTGCTGTTCATGAGTGAAACTACTATCACCCACCGCATAAATCTGCACTCCGCTTTCCGGAGAGTAGGTGTAGGTGGCGCCCTTTTTCGAATCCCCTACGCCGGTCAGCAGCCAGGACGGGTTGATGTTCTGCCTCTCACAGACCTTTTCCATCATGTCCATGGTGGGACGCTGCCGGTCATTTTCGTAAGCATTGATGGTCTGCCGACTGACATTCAGAACCACCCCGAATTCTTCCTGGCTAAGTCCAGCCATTTTACGGATCTGCCGAAAACGGTCGCCATATTGCCAACTAAAATCGCTCATAAGACTACTTTACCTCGCTGTCTACAATAATGTTCACGGTCATTACCAGCATGTTAGACTGCCTTTAGTCTGCTCCCGGTCGAACATAAATTCACATTCGGCCTGGATTGATGGTAAAACCTCCCATCGAAATTTATCCAGAAATTGGGCGATAGTCTAGAAGTATATAAGCTTGCTAAAATATTAAGATATCCCGATATATATTATTCGCAGAGTGACTCCGGTACTGGCTTTATAACTACGATTCCTGCCAATATTAAATGATATTTGGCAACCGAACCTTGCCGTGTAATTAATCTGATTTCACCTGCAGCAATCGAGCCACCATTTTACGATCACCGGTCTTGGCGTAAAGTCCAGCCAGGCGGCACACTCCGCTTCGTCACGCACAATTAGGCACACTGAGAGCGTTCCCGGCGCCCTGTTATTCCTTGGCCCGCAAACTGCGTTGCAGTACCTGCTGCAAATGGGAGAAAAGGTCCCGATTATGCTCGAAGACATATTCCAGAACCACCTGAAAATTGAATTGATGCCGCTTCAGGATGGTTTGCACCTTCACTACGCCGCTCAACAGGGCGCGACTGCCTCGGCCGGCCTCCACCTCCCAAATAAACAATGCCGGCCGGTAGATACCGTCTTCCAGGGACAGATGATACCTACGCTGGCTAAAGAAAGCTTCCATTGCCGCCAGCTGGGCGGATAGGGCTTCTTTCCGTTGGCCCGTAGACAACAACAGTCGCCCCAATGGCAGGCTGAAACGCCCATCGGAGACCATGTTGTCGAAAATTGTCCGGAGCGAATTCACCGTTTTCTCAGGTTGGAATTGGCCGGACAGCATGGCCTCACAGAACATGCCGATCAGGCCGTTGACCGCATTCGGTTCAGCAAAGGCCGTTTCCGCCCGACGGCTGATAACATTCAAACCTTCCTCCACCGCGTCGTGCGACTTTTGCCAATCCTGGCGCTGATGGGCCACCCGGGCCAGATGGTACCAATAGCGAGTCGAATCGGGATCCTGTTCGAGCTCTGTCTCGATGCGATCCTGCGCCTCCCGCAACTCCATTTCCTCCCGGTGCGGCTCCCCCAGGCTGACCACTGCTACCATGGGCATTATTTCGGTCACCTGTGGTAGCTGGAACTGCTCGCCGGCGTGATGCAGACTGTCATCCAGCGTTGGATATATACCATGCTGCCAATGTAATTCCCTATCGGTTCTAATCAGGCGGGTTTCGAAGTGGTGGTTATTAGGCTCTGACAGTCTGATGATTGGGAAGTCAAACGCGATTGCCTGCGTATTCCCGAGGATTCTCAGCAGAGCTGGTTGATCGTCCAGATGCAGCACTTCCTGCTGGTTGAGGAACAATGCCCAAGCTGTGCGGACCCGATCCAGCACCCGGTTGAGCAGAAAAGCATCGTCCGGGTTTGGCAGAACATGCTGGTAGTCGGCATCGTACTCAGAAGCCAGGTGCTGCACTGTTTTAGTGCTCTGCTCACCCACTTCCAGAAGCACCATCCGGGAAACCAGCCGATTAACTGAGTTAAGAACATTGGCCAGGTTACCGGTGCGCTGCTTAACCACCAGGCAGAGGGTGATATCACCCAGGGACGGTTCCACCGGGTATTTCAACTGGTAATTTTTTTCTCCAACCCTCGCAATTCCTTAACCAAACTGATTTTAGCCAACTGCTCCTGGAATATCTGTTTATTGTTGATCACGTATGACGGATCGCCGTCCTTAGGTTGGAATTTTTCCAACAGACCGATTTTGACATAATGGTCCAATATAGGCTGGTAGAGCCCGATGGAATTCTTATATTTCTCCTTGACCCGTTCATCCAGTTTGGAGGCGGGCATGTCATCCGGCACATCCGGATCCTGATCAAACGCCGACAGCACCTGCAACAGCTCCACCTCGTGCCGGTTTTTGAACCGGAAATCCTCCGACATGGTCTTAGCCAAGCCGGCTTCGATGAGTATCCTCTCCTTGCAGAACTGAGCCAGTTGATACAGCTTTTCGATGTTTTCGAACACCAGCACCCGGCCCGTATTGAGCTTCCGGGCTACCTCGCAGAGTTTATTGTCGATAAACCGCAAAATGGTTTTATTGACCAGCTCATCTTCAAGGCCCAGGATAAAAGCGATCTGGGTTACGGTATCGCTCATCGGCAATATGACCCGGCCGGTGCCGTCTTTCTCGCCCGATTGAGCTATCAGAGCCAGTAGATTGAGTATTTGGCGGCCAGCACCCTGGGTGAGCAATATACTCTGCTTGCGGGTGGCCGACCGTAGGCGGTCTACTAAAATGGCAAAGAAGCTCTGCATCCAGCCCGGCACTTGGCCCAACCGGTCGTGAAACATCTCCCGGCTGATCTCAAGCATCAGGGTATCACCGAGTGTGGTGGCACTGGCCGAGCGGGGTTCCCGATCGATGATAGCCATCTCTCCGAAGATCGAACCCTTGTCCAGGGTCGCCAGGACCGTTTTATGATCCCCCAGCACTTTAGATATCTCCACCTTACCTTCCAGGATAATGAACATGGTCTGACCGGGGTCACCGTCCTTGAAGATAACCTTTCCCGGCTCGTATTGTCTCTTAAGTTGCTGTTCCAGGAATCCCATCCTAGTAAATCCTCCACCAATTCGTCATTTTCAACCTAGAGATAATAGGTGCGGAAACCGCCAGGTGCTATTGATTTTTTGCAATGCCTAGCAAAAACCCGAGCCGGTTGATGCTCCGGGTTCACCTCCAGCACCGCTTCCAAGTGTCGTTGTACCTAAGAGGACGACAGCCGTTGTGGTGAATGAATAGGCCCTCATTCAATGTAATGGCGAATCTGGCTAAGGCAATCTGATAGCGCACATTATCAACCTGCGATTCGCCCAGCAGCGCCGGTGACAACGATACGATATATTAATCAACCGGCGGTTGACCGCCCAACATCTTAGTGAATTCAGAGATGATTTAAGCTGCTGTTGATAACTACAGTGTTATTACCGACGGGATTCAGCGATTTGGCTGCAGCGCCGGGCGTCGTCTGGATGGTTCTCGTAGCCTCAGGGGTAAAAGAATGCTCGATTTCCGCACCAGTTACGGTACGATTGTCACACCTTCATCGCCGAAGTACCCCCAGTGGGTCTCCCGCCATGAGACTGTTGGTAAAATTAGATTGCTGTAGACGGTGTTCGGGTAGCTGGACCTGGAATCATTTGTCGGGCTGGCCGGAGCCCATAGTCCCTTCGACGTTCAACACCTTTGGCAAATGCTTGAGCAATAGTTTGGTGGCCTTGCTACCCTGAGCGGCAGCCAGATTCTCCGCCTTGATCTTGAGGTAAATTTCTTCCCGGTGAATAGGTACCTGTGGTGGAGCGGTAATACCCACTTTCACCTGGCCGCCGGCCTGGTCCAGAACGGTGACAATTATGCCGTCCCCGATGCGGATGCTTTCACCGCTCTTGCGAGTAAGTACCAGCATTTCTAGGGGTCTTTCCGCGAAGGCACCAAGTTGGCCAACGGCTCATCCAGGCGCAATTCGGGGTTGTCGAGGAAGATCTGGAATCCCCGCCGGGTCTGGGAACTGATCACTACCGGGGCCTTGGTATTGACGGTGATGGTTCCGGCGTCGGGATCTACCCGTAACACGCAATAGGACTCGAATTTTTCCCGGGTCGGATCACCGATCTGGCCAAGCACCTCCTGGTTGATTTCCGGCAGTAACTGCCTATTGAGCAGCAGGCAGTCGATCACGGGCAGAGACACTTCCGGGTCATCCAGCGACCGTAACCAAAGAAACGGGCGCAGATCGGTGCGGCTTACAAGTTCAAACTTTTTATGGTCTTCGAAGCCCGGTATGCCGGCGGGAAAGTCGGCCGGTTCGGAGGATGTTTCCCACTCCGGCTGGGATTGTTTATCGGCAGGTTGGTCCGCCATGCTTACACGTAGTCGAGGATGCTCAGGCTCATAATACGAGAACTTGATTCCAAGGCCGCCCGGAAGCCCAGCTCCTGGGCATTAAACTGTAATATCGCCTCGGTCAAATCTACATCCTCCGACTGCGAGATGTGAGATCTAAGATTGACCTCCGCCGTTTCAAGATTATCCCGGGTAAGCTCCAGCTTCTTCTGGCGGTTACCCGAAGAAGCCATGGCGCTGAACAGTTCCTTCATGGAATCTTCCAGCTGCTCCATTGCAGTGATCATAGCGCTGTTGTCTTCGGCAATAATGGCCTCGCGCACAGCAATGGTAGCATGGAATACATTCTCGAACTCACTGCCCACTGTATTTATCGGAATGTAAGTACCAGGACCTACCAGGCGCAGCATCTCGGCCTCGTTCCCTTGGAAGGTGACGGTAGAGCCGTCATAATCGAACGGCTGGGTGCCGAGGGTAATGGTCCCGCCAAACAGATACTTACCCATAAACCGGCCATTAGCTATGTCCACCATCTCTTCCAGCATAGCGTTAATTGCTTGAACGGCGATCGGGCGTTCGTCCGGATTGACGTTGCCCACGGCACGGAGGCCATTGATTTGAACATCCATCAAAAGAGTGTAGATACCGTCGAGAGTATCTGAACTGGTACTGGCCCAACTGATCCCGTCAGCTATATTATCCTGATACTGCTCATTGCGGGAAAGCAGGGTCTTAAGTCGGGAGGCCCTATCATACATGGCAGGACCGTCGGAAGAAGCCGCTACTTCCTTCGTTGTGCTGATTTTGGTCTGGGCATCCAGCAGGCGCTCCTGGCTGTCAGCGATAGACCTGATAATTTCCCCTTGCCGCATGTTGGTTGTTACCCGCATCTTTACCTACCTTCCTTTAGAATAACCGTAATAGGGTCCGAGTGAGTTCATCCGCCATGGCCACCATCCGCGAGGCGGCAGTAAATGCTTGCTCCAGCTGCATCATCAAGGTGATCTCTTCCTCGATACTTACACCCGAAACCGACTCGCGTTTCAGCTCCAAGTGACTTACCACTTTTTTCTGACTGTTCTTTAGAAACCTGGATTCCTGGATTCGTCCCCCCAGGTCGGCCACCATGGAGCGATAATGCTCTTCTATGGTCTGCGAGCCGATGATCTGGGCATCCCGGAGGGCCGAAATAGCCAGGGCGATACCGGCGTTGCCGGTCAACCCCAGAGTATCGCTGGAGGCGATCAGATTGTGGTCGCCGGCGATGACCGGATCGATATCGAAATTAGCGGAGCCCAGGATCCCCGTTGTGAAGAAATTCATCCCGGTGACGCCGTCAAGGTTATAGCCGGTCTGATGCAGGGCATTTACCTGGTCCACGATAGCCAGTACCTGGGTATCCAGCCGTTCCAGTGTATCCCGGATATCACCGTTATAAACATTAATCAATCCACCCAGGGTACCGGAGGTTACATCCACCTCAATCGGATTGGCAGTGCCCATATAAAAAGTTATCTGGCCCACTCCCTGATCATCGGGGGTGCGCTCCAGCCTAAAGTCAAAGGTGTCGACCCCGCCTACAATATTGATACCTCCGATTGTGACGGCTGTGTTTTTCCCTTCGTATGTGAACTGGATGTTGACCTGCTCAGAGAGTTGGTCGATCAGGCGGTTGCGGTGGTCGATAACATTCAGGTTATCCCCCTGGTCGGCAGCGCTCAGCGCGGCAAGTTGCTGGGCCAGGCTGTTGATCTTGGCGACAGCGGCCTCGATTTCATCCTCGACGCCGCGCTGCACGTTGACAATCTCGCGGTGGAGCCGCCGGTAGGTGGTGGCCATGGTATCGGCTTTGTTAAATATATCATCTCGGGCTACACTGTTCTCCGGGTCATTGGCCAGGCGGTCCCAGGCATCCCAGAACTCCGCCACCATGGCCCGCAGTCCAGCTTCATTATCGGCGGGCATGATCCCCTCTATCTGGGATAGGATCGTCTCCTCCGTCTGGTACTGAAACTTCAGGGAGTTCTGGCTACGGAACTGCTTGTCAGTGAACTCGTCCCGAATCTGTCGCAAGGTATCTCCGGAGATAGCCCCGCCCAGGTTAAAGCCGGCCAGGACCTGTGGCAATTGGGGCACAATATCCAAGCGCTGGCGGGAATAGCCCTCGGTGTTCACATTGCTGATATTGTTTCCCGCGACCTGCATACCCGACTGGGAAGCCATCATCCCCTGCCGGCCCAGTTCGAATAGGGTAGCGATAGTTCCCATATTACACCTTCCCCTCGATCAGGCACGAGCCCAACGGGCCTTCCTGATCGGCGCCGGCTGCGGAGTAGACCGGGAACTGGTCGGAAGAGCGCACCAATTCGCGGGCGGCCTCCCGAACAAAATTTATAGAGTAGTTCAGCAGGTAACGATTTTCCTCATTCGCCAGCATCACCTGCTGGTGGATTTGCTGCAGTGAGCGGTGGATGTCCGAGAGACGCTCGGCATATGACGATTCCACCATCTGGATCAACTGGCTTAGGGTGCTAATCTCTTCCTCCCCGCTCAAGGCCGCGCTGACTGCCTGGAAGGAAGCTTCCCGGCTGGCCGCCACCGCCTTGGTGCGTTTCAGGATGGTCTGCTCCTTATGGACCGCCTCCTGCAATTCATGCACTTTCCCCTCGATAATGCTGGTCTGCTTCTCCCGCAAGGCCAACAACAACTCGTTGTACATCTGCATCTCTTCCGAGAGGATAGTGATCAGTCGGGCAATCAGACGATCATTCGCTGGACGATTCGACATCAATTCCCTTTCTCTGGCCGGGCATGATCAAGTTCTGTAACGAGGCCACTTCACCATTCTCGGAGTTATCAGAAACATCTTTAGACAGCAAGTCCCGGTAAATTATTTTCGCCAAGCCGATACCACCGCCTTCAGACAGGGCTTTCCCCATGACCTGGTCGAACATCAGGTCGGCCATGCCACCGGTTGTCATGGAACCTTCCGGGACGGTTTTTCCCATGGCGCGGACCAGCTGGCTTAAGAAAATGGCTTCGAAATCACGGGCCACCTTCTGTAGTTTCTGCTCCTTGATGACGGCTCGGCGTTCACCAAGTGCCTGGGGACCCTCGTCGGCCGGGAGTGGGATATGTTTCGGTCCTATACCTTGTACGGGCATTGGTAATCCCTACATTATAATCAATTTGGCGTTAAGAGCGCCGGCTTCTTTGATTGCTTGGAACACGGCGATCACATCCCGGGGCTTGAAACCCATGCCATTCAGGGCCGCTGAAAGCTCGGCCACTGTGGCCGCCGATAGTACCGCCGCCTCACCTGCTTCTTCGGTGATCGTGGTCTGGCTGATCGGCACGGTAATGGTCTGACCGCCGCTGAAAGCCGTAGGTTGGGAGAAATAGGGCGTGGTAGTGGTATGGATCTGTAACGAGCCATGGGATACCATTACCTCCCCGATGGTCACGTTGCCGCCCGCCACAACGGTCCCGGTGCGCTCATTAATCACTACCCGCGCGTCCACATCCTGAACTACAGTCAGGGTTTCGATGCCGGCTACGAATGATGACAACTCGTAGGTTTGGGTCAAGGTCGGAGGGAAGCTGATCTGCACCACAGAGGCATCCAAAGTGCGGGCCAGCGGCTCCACTGCCGGTGAAAAAATATTAATGACCTCGGCGATCCGGGTGGCCGTGGTATAACTGGGTTCCTTCAATAGCAATTCCAAGGGCTGGTCCAGCTGCAGGGTGCTACCCAGCACCGGCCGCTCCAGGGTGGCCCCACCAGGTACCCGCCCCACCAGGGCATAATTCCGCCGCAGCCGTTCGCCTCCCAGGGTGGTGATGTTATAGCCACCCACCGACATAGGACCTTGGGCCAGACCGTAATACACACCGCGGGCGTCACGTAGCGGCGTCATCAGCAGAAGTCCGTTCTCCAGGCTGCTGGCGTCTCCCAAGGAGGATACGGTCACATCAAAAGCCGCCCCCACTTTCCCGAAGCGAGGGGTGTTGGCGGTAACCATTACAGCCGCCACATTCCGGGTGCGCATATATTTACTGTCAACGGTCAGGCCGAACTCCTCCAGCATATTAGCGATGCTCTGGACCGTGAAAAGGGTGCCACGGTTGCCCATGGCCCGATCGCCGGTACCGTTCAGGCCCACCACCAGGCTGTAACCGACCAACGCCACCTGCCTTACATTGCGGTAAGTGGTGATGTCTTTAATACGGCTGATGGCCTGAGCCGGCAGCAGGTGTAGACCCAGTGCCAGAATTAAAAGGAGGTATTTTAAACGTTCCATCATATGGCAAAACTCCTGATTATGGCCAGGGCGCTGAGACCACCCACGTAGCCGATGAGCGCCAGTCCCGCGCCACCCATGATCAGGTTGGCCAACCGGGGAATAGTGCCCCGCTTAACATATTTGCCGGACAGGCCGGCCTTGCTGTAATAGATCTTGGTATCGACAATGTTATAGGAATAGATGGTATTATTGCTCTGGATGTCCCGGGATCTGATCTGACCCTTGATGGTCATCAGGTTGCGCTCGCCGTTAATGTTGATCAGTTTCGAACCGCTGATGGTGTACAGGCCGGCCGCGGAGACCTCGGTAATTACCGCTGCGATCTGACCGGTGATCTGATCCCGCTGGGAAGTCCCCTCCCTGGAGTCCGAGTTGGTCTTCAGTGAGGACCGCAATCCGAAAACGGGTAGGAACCGCAACAGGTTACCATCAACGCCGCCGTCTACGTCCACCTTGTTATTATCGTTTTGCTGAGATTGGGATTCCCGCCTGGCGTTGGCGGTCTCTCGCACAATTATCGTCACCATGTCCCCTAAACGGCGGGCCTTATGGTCGGCGAACAACGCCGGGGGGCTATCCTGGGCCTGGACCGCGGGACCAATCCCCAACCCGGCCAGGAGGATCCACCCCAGGGACAGAAATCTAATGACAGGCTTCATTTAATCACTCCACTACTATAATTCCCGGCGCCATCAGGCGACCGTAGAGTTGCTTGCCCGTTACTGCCGCGATGACCGGGATGATGTCTCCCACTTTGCCGCGACGGCGAGCCTTACCCGGCGATACCAGGGTAATATTGTTCCGTTGGTAATAAATGGTAACATTCTCTCCCCGCTTAACGGCCGGCGCCTCCTCGATATGATGGTACCGCAGCAGGTCTCCAGGGGCAAGCCGGGCGCAGATCTGATACCCCTCAGGCAAACTGGCGCCGGTATAATAGTCCTGTTCGTGCCGGTCCACGCGGGCGGTGGTGCGCTTGAACCGCTTCGGGTCCAGCGAATCACCCCGTTTAAGCGGCAGCCGGGCCTCCCACCCATGCACCAGGGCTACGGTCTCTACGGCAGCATAAACCCGTACCGGTCGCACTCCCGGCGGTGAGATTTCCATTGGAATAATGTAGCGTCCGGCAGCCTTGTCCGGCAAAAAGGAACGCAACGGCCGGATACCCGTACCGTAAGGGTATTCTCCCAAGTTGGCGGGCAACCGCACCGCGGCTACCTCTCCGGACAGATTAGCATGGCGCAACCCTTTGATAACATGATCCCTGAGAGCGGCCTCCAGGCGGCTATCGAAGACGTCACGGGAGGTCCCGGCCGACAATATACCGAATGGTATAGCTAACAAGGCTGCCATCAGACCCAGCTGGACCGACATGGTAAATGAGAGTGGAGATGTCCGGACAGAGCTCATCGTCTGATGTTGTTAGCTACCGCCAGCATCTCGTCGGCGCTTTTGACTGCCTTGGAATTGATTTCATAGGCCCGTTGAGCGATGATCATATTGATCATCTCCTGGACTACGTCCACATTCGATTTTTCCAGGAAACCCTGGAGGACGCTGCCGAAGCCCTCATCCGCGGCGAAGCCGATGGAAGGCGGCCCGGAAGCCACGGTCTCCTCATACATATTCCCACCAATGGCCAGCAGTCCCGCCGGGTTGACAAACTTGGCCAACTCGATCTGGCCGAGCTCGCTGGGGGTGACCTCGCCGGACAGAATCACTTCAATGATCCCGTTCTGGCCGATGCTGACACTCTCTGTTTCGGGCGGCAAACTGATCTCCGAGGCTAACCTCTGGCCGGAGGAATTGACAATGTACCCTTCGGAGTTCATACGGAATGCCCCGTCCCGGGTATAGGTGTAGGTCCCATCCGGCCGCAGCACCTGGAAAAAGCCGTCTCCATCGATGGCCAGATCCAGGGGGTTGCTGGTATCGGTAATCGTCCCCTGGGCGAAGGATCGGAAGGTGGAAACAGCCCGGTTGCCATGACCAATCTGGATCAGGGCAGGCTTTTCCTCGCCCAGGCCACCACCACCGGCGCCCGATACGATGGTTTCATAAAGCACATCCTGAAATTCCACCGAACTGCGCTTAAACCCGGTGGTATTGATGTTCGCCAGGTTATTGGCGATCACGTCCAGTTGTAGCTGTTGGGCACCCATGCCCAGGGCAGCGGTTCGCAATGAGCGTAACATAAAGCCTCCTTAACGGTACTCACCCAACTGAGTGGCCCGCCCCAGAATCTGGTCCATGGCTTTGACTACCCGTTGAGACGATTCAAAATTCCGTTGCAGGTCGATCATGGTTACCATTTCCACTACCGGCATTACATTCGACCCTTCCAACATCCCTTGGCGGATGTCGACCAGTTCCGGATCCAGCTGGGTCATCAGGATATCATTCCCGACCCTAAACAGGTTGGAACCGATTTTCTCCAGCGCATCGAGATCGGGTACCTGGGCGATTGCCAGGTTATCAATAAAAATATCATCTACATATACCTCAGCCTGCCTAGTCACCAGAACCCGGCCGGGGGTATCACCGCGCGCAACAATTGAAAGCGGTCCATGCTCGCCCAGCACCAGATCTCCAGCGGCTGTTTCCAGCTGACCCTGGGCATCGACTTGGAAGTGGCCGTTACGGGTGATGGCCAGCCCCGATTCGTTTTGGACTACAAAAAAGCCGACACCGGTGATGGCTAAATCCAGGGAATTTTCAGTGTGTATCATTTCCCCTTGGGAAAAGTTGGTATAGCTCTTGGAGGCGCCCTCTTGGAGGGCCTCCATATACCAGTCGGTAAAGGCGGCATCCCGTTTAAAACCTGTGGTGCTAGTATTAGCCAGGTTGTTGGCGATAATATCTGTGCCGAACAGGTTCCTGGTCATATTCCGGGCGATTCTGCCGAGATTAAAATCCATGTTTACCCCACAATTTCATGTCGCTGGGTAATATCGGTTCAAATGCCGTGCCAAACCCGGTGAGAGGACTTATTTGATGACTGAAAGCGGAATCTTTTCCGAGGAGAAAAGGTATTAGAGGGATAATTCGGGTAGCGTTAGCAAGAAAGCCCCTGTACACCGGTGAGGGAAGGATACACTAATAAAATCAAAAGTGGTAATTTTTTCCCTTCCGGGCAGCTTTAGGCTAATCAATTTTCAACATCCTCACGCCGGCATGATATTCCTCTGCCTGGCTGGATTCCACGTTCTCCAAGGCTTTGGTGATGCTCTCGATCCGCTTGGCAGCTGCCTTGATCTTGGTCAGGTTCTTTGCGAACTCCGGCAGAGTCTCGGGGCATTGCATACTCAGCAGGTCTACGAATCCGATGATGACCGATAAAGGGTTGTTAATTTCATGCTTGATCTTCACGACCACTTCACCGATGGCCGCCAGGCGTTCTTTCTCCACCAGGGCCTGCTGCGCTGTCCGGAGCTCTACCAGCAATTCCTCAAGCTGGCTGTTTTTCGCCTTGATCTCATCCCTGAGCCGCAACTGCTCAACGATCATTGAGAGTTGGGCAGCCAATTTCTGGAATTCCGGTTTGTTCTCCTGCCGGTAGAAACCGGGCTGGCAGTGTCCCAGGTTGAGCACCCCCAGCAGCCGATCCTCGGACCAAAGAGGCATGGAAACCAGGGAGTGGAACTGGCGGTCCCGGCTTTCCTTATGGATGGTGGAGAAAATCACGGGGACCCGTTGCGAGGCCACCCAACCGCTCAACCCTTCGCCCTTTCCGAACGTGACCTCCGAGATCAGGTCGACAACTACCTGACCGTGGGACTGGGATACCTCCAGTTGGTTATTAACGGGATCGTTAATAAACAAGGTGGCGGAATCGAAATCGATGACTTGTTCGAGGATTTCGAGGACTGCGGCATAGGTTTCGTTACTGGAGAGGCTTTTCTCCAGGAGTGCGCCAAATCGGTCCAGATAATCGAGGCTGAGCATGCCGGCACCTTCAGGCTACGGGGATCAGGATCGGCCGACAGGATCCTTTTCCAGGTCAGCCATCAGTGTGGCCTCTTCGAAGCTTAGGCCGCCATTGCGTTTCATCATATCCTGGGCGCGGGCCGTAGCGGCTTGTGCCGGGTCCGGCCGGTCGGCACCCTTTCCCCGCCGGAAGCCGGACCGGAGGTGAGCGTTCCGGCGCCGCATGAGAATAAACAGGGGTATGCCGGTTATAAACAGGGCGGCAAATACGGCGGCGGCCCAGAACATGGCCCGATAAATCACATAGCGATAGGGGGCCAGTTTGGTCAATACCGGTGGGATAAAACTTATCTTATGCGCTGCCGCCAGTTGCACCGAACCGCCCCCTCCAGGGGTAACATCCGGCTGGAACCGGCCGCCCGGCCATAAGGCACTGATGGTCTCTTCGCGAAAAATGCTCTCCGGAGGTAGACGCCGGATATACAAGTCGATGACGTATAGGCCCGAACCCACCTCGCGGAATTTCACCACTTCCTTAAAACGGGTCCCATAAACCTTGATCAACATAAGCTGCTTTTCAGGGAATTCCACCCGGATGTGCACCGGGATCAGGTAGCCTTTAGTGTAGTTCCTCAGACCCACATACGATTTTTCGGAGGCCCCCCAGATCCTGATCTCGCATTGGCCCAAACTGTCCAGTTTTACATTTACGTGCCGGTTGCCGACACCGTCGATGAGGATCCGCCGGTAATGTTCCTGTTCGGCGGAGAAAAAAGCGATATACTTCCCTGAACCGCCCTGGGCGGACCCGCCCACGAATAGCGCGGCCAGCAATAGAATCTTACTCAATGATGATATCGATCTGGTGTTCACCTGTTTCCCCGCCTTGCTGGCCCGTATCGTCCTCCGGCTCATCCGCTTCAGAATGCTGGGCGGCCGTATGACTGGATAGTTCCACTACGTCCCTTTTTTTTTGCTTCCTTCGCTCTTGCAGCTGGTCTTCCTGGCCGGAACGTTTCTCCTCCTCCAACCGGTTATCATGAATACTCACGTTGTCGGTTTCCACCGGTTCCACCGGCTGGGTGGTAACCGGCACCGGCTGCGGCACTCCCTGGCCCGGATCCAGGATGTCGATCATTTTAATCTGCCTCGCAAGTTGCCCAGCGATTTACTCATGATCTGGGATACCCGCGATTCGGATATATTCAGCACCTTGCCGATCTCAACCAGGGTAAGGTTTTCATAATAGTAGAGAGCCAGAATCAAACGCTCTCTTTCGGGGAGCTCTTTGATCATGTTAACCAAACGGGCCTTTAGGTTCTCCATCATATAGAACTTCTCCGGGTCTTCAGATTCCGTATCCGCCAGCAGATCAATCTGCCGGGCGGAGCCGTCCGGTTCTCCCATGACCGGATCGTCCAGTGAAAAAGTGGCATAGCTGAGCTGCCCCGCCACCAGCAAACTCGAATACTCGCTGGGAGAAATATTGGCTGCCTCGCAAACTTCATCAGGGATTGGTTCCCGGTGGAGCTTCTGGGTCAGCTCTTCGGTAATGCGCTGTACCCTCATCAGACGCTCGAGTTTAGTGCGACTGAGGATGCGTACTTGACGGATGGCGTCGATAACAGCGCCGTAAATACGTTTATAGGCGAAGGTCTTGAATTTGACTTGACGGGTTTCGTCGAAACGTTCGATGGCCTCCAGCAGGCCGTGAATGGCGCTCTGTTCCAGGTCCTCCCGGGTGATGGCGTCCGTAGCGGGCAGGGTAACGCGGTTGACCACGTAGTAGACCAGCGGCAAGAACTCCCGGATCGCCCGTTCCCGTAGGATCGGATCCTTCGTGGCGTAGTATTCCCGAAGGAGTGTCTCGCCATTATGTCCCGCACTGTCCGTAACCGTGGTACTCATTCCGTCTCCTCAGCCGTCTCCAGGTCGGTTACAGAATTATCGATTTCGGAACTCTGGGTCCTGGCAATAGTGGCCCATCTGACGATAAACCCGGCCACGAGTAGCAATCCCAGCATCACCAGGATCACCACCACGCTCCGGTAAAGAGCGATACCCAGGCTCATGCCCCTGATCAGCAGTGTGATCAGGGTGCCCATCCCGATAATCAGGGTCAACTGGTAAATGGTCGAGCTCATTCTAGGCCGTTTCCATGACTTTACGCTTTTCCTTCAGCCGATCAAAGATATTTGAACGGCGGTTGATATCCTGGCGCGGAAATTTCAGCAGACGGTGGCAGACCAGCTGCAGGTTATTGGCCGCCTGGCTCCTGGGAAACTCTGTCACGAAGGGCCGTTGTCGGATTACAGCCTGGCGCACGGCGTTATCTTCCACGATGGAGCCACCGTAGTAGATCGTAGTTTTGAGGAACTTCTGGGTAATCAGGTTCAGCTTTTTATGCAGCTCTACTCCATCTTCCAGCGACGAATGGCGGTTGGGCACCAGGATCAATGGCAGCTCCGGCGATTTCTGGCTGATCACCTTGATCATGGCGTACACATCCGAAACCGAGGCTGGCTCCGGAGTCACAAGCAGGATTACCTTGTCGGCTCCCAAGGACATGGTCAGCACCGTCGGGGAGAGACCCGCGCCGGTATCGACGATCAGGTAGTCGTAAAGTGACTGAATGGAAGCAAACGAATTGGCTAATACCTTAAGCATGCGGCTGTCGGCGTCCAGCAGGTCCAGATCACCGGAGGTGGCCGGCAATATGTCGATCCCTGATGGATGGTGCATGATGATTTCATCAATAGTCTTGCGCCCTTCCACCAGGTCTGCCAGTGTATAACGAGGCGAAGCGCCCAGGATCACATCCAGCTTGCCCAACTGCAGGTCGGCGTCCATCAGCAAGACCCTTTGCTTGCGCTGGCTCAGGAGGATACCCAAGTTGACCGCCAGGTTGGTCTTTCCCACCCCACCCTTGCCACTGGTGATAGTGATAATCTCGGGGAGGTACTGCTGCACCGCCGGTTGGCGTTGCTTGTACTTGGGTCGGGCCTCCAGATTCTGCACTTGACTGATCACCACTTCAGTCTTTCCCGCTCGTGAGCGGTAATTGTTTGATGATCGCCTCCCCTACCTGGATCGCCAGGCTTTGGGGCACTGCCTGACCGTTGGAAATGTACTTCAGGGGCAGTTTAGGATCGTCGGCCAGCCCGAGTACTTTGCCGGGCCGGCTGGTCTCGTCCATCTTGGTAACCGCCAGGGCCGTCGGTTGCAGCCCCTGGTAGAGCCCCAGGAACAGCCATAACTCCTCGATTCCCATATTAGCGCTAAGCACCAGGATTGTCTCAGTGGGTTTGAACAGTGCCAGCTGGGTCTGAAGCTCCGGTAAGCACCCCTTGGACAGCGGACTACGACCGGGCGTATCCACCAGGAGCACCTCATAGCCTGAGAGGTTCTTTTTGGCCCGCGGGATGTCATCCAGATTCTTGACCTCGACAATGGGAATCTCTAAAATTTTACAGATGGACTTGAGCCCCGCGTTGGCTCCGGCCCGATAGATGTCGGTGGAGATGACTGCTACTCGGCGACCGCGGTAGACCTCTTTATGGGCGGCCAGCTTGGTGATCAGGGAAGTCTTACCGGCGCCTGAAGGACCGATCAAGGCCACCACCTGTGGCCCGTCTCCTGCTGTGGTGACCGGCTGAGTGGTAAATAGTTGCTGGATCTGGTTGCGCAGCTGGCCCACGGCTACCACGCGACTGACCGCTGACAGATCGGTCATGGCAGTAAATGCTTCCTCCGCCAGCTGCTGTTCGGTGCGTTGAACCAGCGCCTCGGCCATATGGTCCGGGACACCGGCTTCCGCCAGCAAATCGAAACAAAACTTGAATGGTTCCTCGAAGGGAACATGGCGGCCGGCCCGGATACGGGCTTTTAAGTTGCGCATCTGCTTGCGCAGGTAGAACAGCTCGGCCACTTCTTTTTCATCCAGAACCTGGGATGTTTCCACCCGCTGGCCCGGTGGCACTGGCCGCTTAGGAGCCAATTGCCGCGGAAACAGCTTGTCAGCCTCGGGTCGCGGGTTAGCATTAAAAGCACCCTCAGGGGTAACGGTGACCATTACTCTTTTGCCCTGCCCGGGCATGGTCGCCGGCGTACGACGGAGGTCCAGAATCATAATATCCGGGCCCAAGTCCTTTTTAGCCAGCTCCAGCGCTTCCCTTTCACTGGCACCAGTATAACTTTTAACGAACATCGGGATACCTCACAGCTCCCACCGATCTGAGTTCCACGACCGGTGATAATTCCGCAAAACTAAGCACCGCCACGTTAGGCAGCACCATTTCAATGAACTGCCGCACGAAGCGGCGAATGGCAGGCGAGACCAACAAAGCCGGCCGGCCGCCCTCTAATACAATCCTTTCCACCTGCTCACTGATAGAAGTGAGAACATCCTTCACCTGGGGCGGCGTGAAGCCCAGGTTGCCCATGTAGCCCTCGCCTTTACGGGTGGCCTGCAGAATGTGATCCTCCAATTGGGGATCCAAGGTAGCCACCGAGATGGGCCGATCGCCAGTGTGGAAGATATTGGTGATGGAATCGGCCAGGGCGCTACGCACATGCTCGGTGAGCAGCTCCGGGTCCTTGGAAACCGTGGCACTATCGGCCAGAGTCTCCAGGATAGTCACCAGGTTGCGGATAGGGATGCTTTCCCGCAGCAGGTTCCGTATGACCTGCTGGATCACCCCTAAGGGCAGCAGGTCCGGCACCAGCCCCTCCCCTACGGCGGCCTTTTCTTCCTTCAAATCATCCAGCATCTTCTTGACTTCCTGCCGGTCCAACAGCTTATAGGCATTGGCTTTGAGCACCTCCATCAGGTGAGTGGCCACGACCACCGGCGGTTCCACTACCGTGAAACCGGCTGCCTCAGCCATGGCTTTATGCTCACCGGAAACCCACAGTGCCGGCAGGTTGAAGG
>SDBT01005998.1_pt1 | contig 20304 bp, 30 predicted proteins | sample 2277101 | NCBI WGS metagenome assembly SDBT01 (sample SAMN10404973, study PRJNA504765) | marine sediment metagenome | isolation source: marine sediment core GS10_PC15, 103 cmbsf | place: Arctic Ocean: Southern Knipovich Ridge | collected 2010 | reverse complement strand
CGATCTACCTTGTCGTAGGTGGCGATCTCACAATCGGTGCATCTGGTATCATCAGTGCAAACGGCGTTGATGGTGGGGTCGGAGGCGATCGGAGTGGGGGTGTTCAGAACGGAGGAGCTGGCGGTGGAGCTTCAGGCGGAGGCAGGGTTATTGTCCTCTACAAAGGAACGCTTTCCAACAGTGGTTCAATAGAGGCTAACGGAGGTACTGGTGGCCTAGAAGGGGACACTACTAACCCTGTTGGTGAGGGAGGTGACGGAGGTGCAGGTGATGTCGATGTTGTACAGGTGGTATAAATGATATTCATACATAACTCTCTCTCCAAAGAAAGCAGAGCGTTCATAGCTGCTCATGCCACACCTCAAGATACGGTCTATGACTGGTACGATGGTGGGCGTGAGGCCTTCTGGGCAACAGGAAACACCCATGAAGTGAGTGCGTTCCCGTCCATTGTGATTGATATACCGTCACATAGGATACCAGCTAATTCTGATCACCCTGTCCAAAACATACCACGTAAACAAAAGATGGTGCGAAAGCCTGCTGATATGGCGGCTGTCCAAGCACATTTGGATAGGATCAACGTCGTGTTGGCTAGGTCTCCTAGAGACCCGCGTAGGCCCATTGAGCCCCTCACCCTTGATAACATGAGTGATAGGAAAAGATAATGGCGAAGATGACACTGATAGATATGACACAGAATATCCTCTCTGCTATGGACAGTGATTATGCCAATAGCATAGGGGACAGTGTGGAAGCTGACCAAATTGCCACGGTGATTAGGGAGACCTACTATGACCTTATCAACAACATCCTTGACCTTCCAGAGCACAAGGAAATCATTTCCCTCACAGGACTGGCCGATGCCGCGCATCCCAACTACCTCCAGCTTCCGGCCATTGTCAAATCCATTGACATCTTCCGTTATGACAAACAGACCACGACCGATACGGACATCCAGTACAAGGACATTTGTTTCCTTGAACCCCTGGTGTTTCAGAATAGGTTCAATGGGAGGAACGAGAGCGATAGTAACGTAGTTGCTATCAGTGACTTCAATGCAGGAAGCCTTCTAATCGTGAATGATAAGCATCCAGATTTCTGGACCTCGTTTGACGACCTGTATATCGCATGTGACAGTTTTGATAACACGATAGACAGTACGCTACAGAACAGCAAGACGTTCTGTTATGGTCTGACCGAACCAGGGTGGACCCACGATGATACGTTCATCCCGGATTTAGATACAGACAAGTTCCCCCTCCTGTTGGAGGAGGCAAAGTCTACATGTTTCGTTAATTTTAAACAGGTAACTAATGTCAAGTCTGAGAGAAAAGCTCGTAGACAGCTAACCAGCGGACAGAATAAGTTACATAGAAGAAAGGTAGATAATCTTGGAAGACAACCAGACTTCGGAAGATAAGACACCCTACGATCCTAAGGCACCCAGGAAGCAGGAACTCACTCCTCCCGGTAAACCAGAGCCGTCAGAGGGAGCAATAGCTGTTACTCCAAGGGGCAAGGATATCAAAATTGGCTTCGACAAGCGATTTGGTATGTACACAGTAGTTTTTCCAGACGGAGGGCAGGTCCCTAAGGAGCTCAGTGGTAAGTGGACGGAAGAGAAGAGATGCCGTAGCGCCATTGATACATACCTTGCAAACTATTGGAAAAACAGAACGTAATAGGAAACTCATATGCCTAGAGCACAGCAAAATAAGATTTACAATACCTTCGTTAGGGGGCTGATCACGGAAGCGGGTCCTTTGACCTTTCCCGATAACGCCTCCACAGATGAAGAGAATTGTGACTTGTTTGCTAAGGGTAATAGGCGGAGAAGGCTTGGTATGGACTTGGAGGATAATTTCTCCTTGTCCACCCAATCCGTCCTACTCCCTGACTGGACCGGCTATGCCATATCCACGCATGAGTGGAAGACCATTGGTGGTGACGGCAAGCTGAACTTCCTGGTGCTACAGGTTGGAGCTACATTGTATTTCTATGATCAGGCAAGAAAGCCGTTGAGTGGAGGGCAGAAGTCCTTTACGGTTGACCTGAATACCTTTAAGACAGTAGGGGCTACCAATGTTGAGAAGAGCGTTATCCAAACTACGAATGGAAAGGGTCTTCTGTTTGTGTCTAGCCCTAAGATTGAAACCTTCTTCATTGAGTTTTCCCCCACGGTAGACACTAACCCCACCCTTCAAGACCTTAGTGGTAAGTCCTACATTGGAGACATGACCAACGAGGCTGGCCTTTCGACCGCTTTTGATGGTGATGATGATCAAGTTCTGACCGCATCAGCGGTTGGACTACAGCAAGGGCTCTCCTATGTTGGTGTGGACATGGGGGCTGGTAATGAGATAGCAGTTGAAAGTGTTAGTACCTTTGGCTCGAGTGACCAGGGCTATGCGGAGAGCGCGACCGCGAATGGCACTATCAAGATATACGGGTCCAACTCTCTGCCCTCTGGTGCTAACAATGGTAGCCTGCTAGGCACCTCAGGTGATTTTACTGACGGTAACACTGTTCAAGAGAGGACTTTCAGCATCAGTGACATTACCACTTACAGGTGGATTTGGGCTACTCTTGACTTCGCCGACACCGGCAGTGGTAGAAACATCATGTCTGAGGTTAGGATATTTAAGAGGGGTAATCCAGGCATCACCAGGATCACCACAACACAGATCACTGTTGACATCAGAGATTTCGAGGGACTGGACGATGCTCTTGAAAATGATGAAGAGCCCACTGTCCTCTCTGATAATCATAGCTACAATCTCAAGAACCAGGGGTGGGTTCCACCGGGAGACGGTGGCCTTGATCCTGTTGCCACATACAACACCTCACAGAGTAAGTACCCCCCGAACAGTAAGCAGTGGTGGGCGGCTAAGGACAGTTCAGATGTGTTCCAGCCTGCCACTCTCACTAAGTTCATGACGGGGAACACCTTGGCTCCTAAGGGGCATTATGTACTAAACGCCTTCAATAAGGACAGGGCCGCTGCCAGTGCAATCACAGCTCTCACTACAGAGAGCATCACCAACAGGCCACAGGCTATCACCTTCTTCGCAGGTAGGGTGTGGTGGGCTGGTGTCGCTGGCAGTAAGTTCAACGGTAACATCTACTTCAACCAAATTCTTGAAGGCACTACCAATGTTGGCAGGTGCTACCAGATAAACGATCCCACTTCAGAAGACCTGAACGCTCTACTGTCCTCAGATGGTGGCGTCATTGTCATTCCTGAGATTGGGGTGGTGAAGAAGCTGTTCGCTATGCAGTCCGCCATCATCGTCTTGGCTGATAACGGGGTGTGGTCCATCTCTGGACCTGACAGCGCCTTCAAGGCTACTGACTTCACTGTCACTAAGATCAGCAGCATCGGTATCACTGGTGCTCAGAGTGTGGTGGATGTTGAGGGCGTCCCCTTGTGGTGGAGCCAGACTGGCATTAGTTCCATCTCTCAGGATGAAGTGTCCTTTCAGTTTGGTGTTCAGCTCCTGAGCAAGGATACGGTCCAGACCTTCTATGAGGAAATCCCCCTGCTCTCTAAAGAGAATGCTGTGGGGAGCTACGATCAGATCACTAAAAAGGTGAGCTGGCTGTACAACTCTACAGGGCCTGTGGATGAGAAGGACAGGTACCGATTTGACAAGGTGCTGGTACTAGACACAAGGCTCGGGGCATTTATCCCTGGAGCGATCTCTACGGCCTCCTCAGTGCCACATTATATAGGTGGGATTTTCAACACCTCTATTGTCACCTCAGCTACTGAGAACTCTACCCTTGTGGATGGTACTTCTCCCATCCTAGACGGGGTTGCAAATGCTGTTGTTGTAGACAGCATCATCCCCGGTACCTCCACCTTCCTTAAGCATCTGGTGTTCAAGGAGGGAGCGACAGAGGTGCAGTGGACATTCGGTGGCTTCATTTCCACTACGTTCAAGGATTGGTTCACCGTTGATAGCGCCGGGCAGGATTACGTATCCTTCTTCGAGACTGGAAACGAGATGATGGGGGATGTTCAGAGGGACAAGAGCGCCACCTACATCCATGTGTTCTTCAACAGGACTGAGCTGGCCTACAACGACCTGTCCTATGAGACATGGACGCGCCCCAGTGGGTGTTTGATGACTGCCAAGTGGGAGTGGAGCGATAGCTCTAACAGTGCTAAGTTTAGCCCCGCTGCGCAGGTGTATAGGTTTGCCCGAAGGATCAATGAGGTCATTTTAGATGGCTCGGCTGTTGTTAGGGATGATGTCTCACAGGTCTTTACAAACAACACGTACACACCCTCTAGCGGCTTAAACTTTGACAGTGGGTTCCCCGTAACTATCACCAAGAACAAGGTGAGAGGGAACGGCAAGGCTCTGAGGCTTAGGTTTGAGAGCGAAACTGGCAAGGACTTCGACCTGTTAGGGTGGGCGGTCAACTTCAGTGGAGCAACAGCAGTGTAATGCATGGTTTACAGGGAGAAGATGGTCGATGGATACAGGATGATGGAGAATGGGACATAGAGTGTATGAGAGAGCCTGTTGTCATCCTCGAACACCCGGATGCTGTCGTCACCCTTGCCTTTTTTACGAACAATGAGCCCCATCTGAACTTCACCGCGGTCAAAAGCAAGTCTATAGGGGTGATGAAGTTTATGAAGACAGCCTTGAAGCAGCTTTTGGTCAAGTTTGACCAGTTGGGGTACGACAAGGTGTTCATTCTTGTCGCAGAGGATGATTTGGCCACCATTAAGAAGACAGAGTGGTTGGGATTTAAACCAAGGCTGATATATGACAGCCCATTTGGATTAAGATACGTGAAATATGAAATGGAGACAACATAATGTCCGCTTTTACATTTGCAGTTATCGGGCTCGCGTTGAGCGTTGCGGGCAGTATCAAGCAAAACATCGATACAAAGAAGGGCCAGAAACAAGCTCAGCGTAACTTCGATGAAGGGCAGCGTCTGAAGAGGTTAGCTGAAGAGAAGCAACAGAAGGTTGCTGATCTACAGACCTTACGGGCTAAGAGGAAAGCTTCTCGAGAGGCGCAGGCACGTAGGGCAGACATTGTGTCCGGTGCTGAGAATGCAGGAGCCAATGAAGGTGGTTCGGCTGTTCCAGGCGCCACCGGGTCCGTGAGATCACAGATCGCCTCTAATCTAAGCTTCCTTGACAGGTCTAAGGCGTTGAACACACAGACAGTGGCGCTCCTAGGAGATGCCAATGCCATTGCGAACAAGCCGGTCTTCACTAGTGGTATAGGCACGACTATCGCCGGGATTGGTGGCACCATCTTCGATAATAATGAGAAAATTAGTAAGAACTTCTTTGGCAAGACCTAAGGGGATAACAAATGGCACATGAGCTTTCAGAGACAGTAGAGCGGGATGGCAAGCATTTCATTGAAAGCACTGTACAGCCTGGGAAGGTCCTAGAGGGGCCTTTTGGGTCTGAGGCAGAGGCTTCCACGCAAGCTATGGCTAGGTCTGAAGAGTTCGATTTGATTATGAGTGGTGTGCGTGAAATGCTCGGGACGGAAGAGGAGAACCTGATCGAGGCTCCTGAGACAGACCTGATCAAAGCTCCTGCTTCTAGCCCTCAGTTTTTACCGGAGACTACTAGGTTTCTGAGCCTCCTTGCTCAGGCCACCCAGGACACATTTGAAAGCCTAGCCCTCCCCGTTTCCTTTGACAAGCTAATAACTAGCAAGGGTGGTGAGAAGCAAGTGAGGAACGCCTTCGCAGCTCAGTCACTGCTCGAGGGACAGAACCTGTTGAACGATGTGGCTCTAGAAGCCCTCATCAATGGCGCCACACCTCAAGATGTAGAGGCGATCCTTGGTGGGAAGCCCTTCTCTCAGGGCATCAAAGAAGTCAGTGATAATGTCCTTGAGATTGAAGGAGCCAAGTGGCTAGTTGACCACGGCCTAGCGAGTGAGGAACGTGCTACCAGGATAATGAACGAGGAGTTCAGCCCTGAGGGCGTGGCGGAGGTCAGTCGGACCGATAAGCAACAGGACTTCATTACCACTATGCTTAAGTTGCGTGGTCTGGCAAACAAACTTACTGAGGAAATCGGGGACGACAGTATATTACAGAACACCATAGACATCATGGCTCTCACCCTGGTCCCCTTCTTCACCTCAGCCGCTAACTTTGAGACGAAGGGGCGTGGAGTGGAGCAGCTTGGTGATAGCATTGTGGACTTCAATAAAAAGTTCTGGGCTCTCCCCCTTGACGAACGGCTGGCGATGCTGACCAAGTTTGGAGAGGACTTAGAGAACGGCACGGTAGTCGGTGGTAATCCGTTCGCAGCTGCCGTACAGCTTCAACAGATACTGGAGTTTACAGACGAGGATAAACTTGGCGTCAATGCCATTGAGGCAGTAGATGTTCTCATTACAGCAAACCTGGCAACCAGGGTTGCGAAGGCAACAGGGAAGCTGTTCAACCTTTTCAAGGCATTCAAAAGCATTAGCGTAATGAGCCGTGCTGCGGGGTACAAAGATGCCACCGCTGGCCGGGCTGTTCAACTTCTCCAGAGGGAGAGGAAAGGCAAGGCTCTCACTGTGATTGAAGAGGACGAGTTGATTGAGAACCTCCTCCCCTCTATGGCTGCCCCTGTCCCTGGTGGAGAGAAGGGCATAGGCCCTGCGTTTCAAGCTATAGAAAAGATGGATTTAACGGAAGCGTATGAGAAAATTCTGCCCGATCTTCTCAAGCAGCTGACAAATGCAGGGGTTGATACTGATCTAGTGAGCACTGGTCCTGTGGACCTGATAGCTCTTTTGCGTAGGACGCTGGTGCCTGAGATTTTGAAGGAGACAGAGCAGGAAGCAGCTAACATCGCAGCGATTAAGTCCATACTGAAGAGGGCAGGGGTAGATACAAGGATGCGGGCTATCGTAGACCCCGAGAAATTCACAGGGGGAGCCATTAGTACCAAGGTGTACCCTGTGTATGACGTAGATATTGATGATATCAGTGGTATACGTACAGTGAATGTGTTCCTAGGAACGGGGGAGGGCCTCACAAAGGGCTTTACTTCTGCTGAGGCGGCAGAAGCTGGTGCTGCGAGATTGGGTATCTCCAAGGGCTTCTTTGAAGTCAGTGAGAATACCGGGGAGTTCTTCATTAAGGTGAGTAGGAACCCCGGTACCACGCAGTATATTTCTCCCATCGATCCTAGTGAAATTCCGAAGACAGTGCCTGTGTTGACTAGGGCGTTGGCTGGCAAAGCTCCGTCTTCTACTCTTGACGACCTGAAGGGGTCTAGGCTTTCAGAGAGTGCAGAGACGATCTTGATGCAAGGCTTGGTTAAGGCCGTGGCTGCCATCAATCCCCGTATCGGTAGGGGACCTGGGCTGTCTCGTCCGGCTAAGAAAATCTATGACGAGTTCATGCTGGAAATTCAGCACACTGAGAAGTGGAAGACTGGTGGGCAGATGGCTGAATGGTACCAAAAGCATCACCAGCGGGTGCCAACTAAGAGAGAGATTGAAGCCTATGCTGCTACCAGACAGATTTACGCACTCGATTATCTTATCCGTAACAACAAGGTGAAGAACGAGTTAATCGCTGGTGGCTGGCAGGAGGGCATGGTGAGAGGGCTGATGAACTCGCCTATTATCATGAAGGAAGTGACAGGTACCTCCCTACCTCCTAGGCAGGTGAAGATTTTCGACAGTGTTGAAAAGAAGTTTGTCCAAGTGAGGGATGGAGAGGAACTGACCCGCTTTCTCAGCCGTACAGAGGACCTAGTGCTGGTTAAGAACCTCACACGGAGCAAGAACTTCGGTGACTATATCATAGCACCCAAGCAGGATGTCGATATTCGCGCCCTTAGGGCGAATGTACTAAACAAGATTGATGGCCCTCACCGTATCTATGATGGGGACATCTTTATCAAACAACAGAGGATTAGGAACATCGCTGGTGTTGAAACCATCGTGCATCCTAAGACACATTTCGTAGTGAAGGGGCTGTCAGAGGGAAAGAGGTTTACGGAGGCGTACAATGAGGCGCTGAATGCGTTCAAGGTCGCCCGCCTATCAGACAGTGCCCTGGACAAGGCGCTTGCCAGTGAGTTCATCAGCAAGAATACCATCTTCAGCGGGTTTGCGGAGATGGAGAAGGCTCTTGAAGAGGGCAGGCTAGAGCTCACTCCCTTCGAGGTGCTGAAGAGTGGGGAACGTCCCACCTTTAGGATAGAAGAGGTTGGGCCTAAGGCTCTAGACCCTGACATGCTGGACTTCTCTGATGAAGTGGGGGAGATGATCCAGAATGGGCGTTTGTACTATAGCAGCAGGGGTCCGCATCTCCTAAATCCCGATGGAAACAAGGCGCCTTTGCTCCATCCTGATCAAATTCTGGCTATGTCCTCTAGGAACGCTATTGGTACCCAATCCTATAACAACTACAAGGTCAGACAAGTAAACAGATGGGTCAAAACCTATGAAAAGTATCTTGTTCCTCAGCCTGGATGGGGAGTGGACAAGATGTTCATGTTAGGGACGTTTGATAAGTCACAGACAGCTCCTATCCGCATCTCTAATGCCACCTTGCGTGCCGCTGAGCTACAGCGGAGGGGGATCAAGCAGCTTCTAAAGAACAGGGGCGTGATTGCCGAGACTATCTCCCGTTTCCGTGATCAGATCATCGACATCATAGACGATAGGGCCAACGCTAACGTGGCGGACAGGGTAGCCAATCTTATGTCCAATGATCCTATCGTATTTCTCAGAGGTGCTGCGTTCAAGGCGTTCCTTGGCTCAGATATCTCTCAACTCATTGTTCAGACGAGCATGACCCCAGGTGTCATAGCTATTGCCCCCGTTGAGGCGGGTAAGAGCATTGCTATGTACGGTGCTATGAGAGCCTTGCTCCATAATCCTCAGCATATCCCGTTTGTTGGGAAGCTGGTAGAAAAGAGCGGCATCATGAAGGCCGAAGAGTTTACCTGGATGATGGATGATCTGGATAGGAGTGGTGCAGGCATCATAGGTAGGAACTTGTCCGAGATTGATGGTATGACAGGTGAAGGTGGCATTACCTCCCTTGGGGGTGCTCTCATTAGGCGTGGTACGGACGCCACCATGATATTGTTCAACGAAGCTGAACGGTTCGTCCGTGTTCTGGGCTACACTATCGCATGGCAAGAGCATTTCACCAAGACAGGTAAGCGTCCTACGTCAGTTGACGATCTGGCTGGTATCATGGTGAGAGGTATTGCCCTTGCAGGCAACATGACCAGAGCTGAGAAGGCTTGGTGGCAGGAGGGCGTCTTTGGCCTCGCTACCCAGTTTGTCGCACAGCCCTTCCGTATGGCTGAACTAATAGGGTTCGGGATATCTGATGTTAAGGGCAGTTTCTCGAAGAAGGACAAGATACGCATGTATATAGGCCTCGCGCTGGCGACAGGTCCTACCCTAGGCCTGAGTGGTGATCAAGGTCCCACCGGGTCCGTTACGGAGCTCATCAAGCAGAAGTATTTTGAGTATAATGGCACGGAAATCGATGAGACAACGCTGAGGTTTATAACTGCTGGTATGTTGGGCGTCCTACTGCCTGACACTGACATCTCTAGGCTTCAGGTGTTCGGTCAGGGCACTCTGCTCAGTGAGTTCTTTGATAGTGAGAAGGGAATTGACATCTGGCACGCGGTAGGCGCCAGTGGCTCTATGGTCAGCACGTTCTACAACGCTACGATAGGCAGTGCTAAGCTGTGGGCCTTTATGAATGGGAACATTGATGCTGATTTGATCCCCCTCGGCCTAATGGACATCGCTAACGATATAGGCAAGACCCTAGTGGGGTACAACAGGATACAAAAGGCCATCCACTCCTACCAGACAGGTGAGTTCATCTCTAATAGTGGCGCTTTTCTACAGAGAGACGTAGACCACTTCGATGCATTTATGATTGGACTGGGACTTCCTCCGTTGGCAAGCTCAGAAGCCCGTTCGGCCGCGGCGTTCCTGGCTCACTACGAAGATAAGGTTCGCAAGGATGCGGCACAGGCAGCTATATTCTTAAAGCGTTCTGCGGCTGCTGAGGCGGGGAGCAAGGAAGAGCGTTACAATCTGGCTTTGTTTGCCCACTTGCGAGACCTTAATGGGGGCAGTGGTGATTTGAATGGTGACGGTGGCGCCCTGTTTGCTAATACGGTGGACAGCATCTTGGGTAGGGACCGCACCTTGACCGAGGCGGTCAGGGCAAAGTTCAACAACGTATTGCGGCGTGATCCTGATAACCTAAACACAGATAGGGAATAAATATAATGGCTGATACTTTCAATTCTGATTTGACGGGTACTGACGCTCCGAGTGCTCCGGGAAGTTTCCGTGGGACAGGTCGCCCTGTTACACCACAGAGAGAGAGTTCAACTCTCGATACTGTGCTTGGTATAGGGGAGACGATCTTCAAGGGAGGCCTTGAGATTGTTGCTCAAAAACGAAAGAGAGGGCTCCAGGCCGAGGTTGCTGAAAGCATCTCGTCCAACCTCTCACAACTGAGGAAGCTTAAGGCTGCTGGTGATCAGAACATCAACATGTCTCAAGAGATCAACGTGCGGCTTGCGGCCAAGGCTAAGGAGCTTAGGGTCAAAGGCTTTGATCCTGAAGAGATCAACAAGGCGTTCAGGGATGAGGGGTTCCTTCCTCCCAAGGCAGCCCTCTTCAATGATTTGGCCGCGGAGGAGCTAAGGGAAGAGGTGGCGCAAGCTAACAGGATGGAGGAGTTCCTTGACGCCGCTGTTGAGCGGAATGTACAGGTCAAGAACCCTGACGGCAGCATGAACCGAGGCGCCACTATTGCTCAGGCGCAACTCGAGGCTACAGCACAACAGTCTCAGGCAGCCCTCTTTGCTGAACTAGGATTGGTGGTGGGAACCGATGGTAAAATTTCGGAGACAGCTAGGCCCGAGTATTTTGTGAAGAGGGTTCAAATTCGCAAGGATGTGTTCACTGAGGTCCTTATCGGGATGCGCGGACATATTAACGTACTCCAAGACATGCTCGCCAATGCTACGTTGAAGGACCTTCCTGCCATCGAGGAGCAAATTCAAGGAATTACAAAAATAGCTGACCAGTACAGGCTGCAACAGGTTAGAAACTCTGTCCTTCTGAACAAGCCTGAGGCTGCGGACCATATGGCATTCGTTGACAGTGTGCTCCTGTCTATAACAGGGGGTATCCTAGATTTAGAGGATATCGGCGACCTCAACGCCATGAAGGCTACTGTTGCCGCTGTGAACTGGGCCAATCAGCATACCGAATTTATCAACTTCCGGGACTTCTCTGCTATCTCAAGGTTCTCCAAGCTGAACGATAGAATTGGAGCTTCCTTTTTTAATCTAGCATTGGGGCAGAAGGGTAACAGGAACAAGCTACAAGATGTAGTCACTAGGGAACTAGGGGTATTCACGGACCAGAAGCCTCCCGTTGCGGATTTCGCACCCACTACCCGCGCCCCCAAAGAGGCTGAGGTTGGTGAATTGGGTGCTGATGAAGCTCCCTACAGCGAGGATGAGAGGAAACGCCGTATCCAGTTCTCTATTGACATACAACGGGAGATACGAGACCAGAACCTTCTAGTGGAAGGTAAGGCTGATAGCTTTGCATGGCTGAAGACACACGGTCCTCTGTTCAATGCGAGAAACAAACTCTCTTCGGCAGACAAGAAGGTGCTGACCGAAGAATATACCTCTAACAGCTTTATTCAGAATATGGAGGCTTCCCTTGCTATCTTCCCTAAGAAGACAGCAGTTGTAGGTGCCTACGCATTTGACATTGTGCAAGAGGATTTGCAGAACTTAGGCAGAGAGTTGGGAAATCTCAGCTTCTCTGGGCGCCTGGATAGGGATTTCGAGGTGGTGTATGATAAGGTCGCTAAGGAGTTTGTAGTGCAGGATACACAGGAGTTTAAGGACACTGCTCTCACTGTGGAGATGTCACTGGGTACCCCTAAGTCAGGTACATTCGGCAATATCCCCAGTATCAAGGAGAGGTTGGAGAAGATCAACAGGGATGCTAAGATGCTCCTCAAGACACGCCAGTTTAAGGATGCGTTCAAGGAGGGGAGTGACATAGAGTTCTTGGAGGACACTGGTGCGCTCATATCAGGGTCAGGAGGGGACAATGAGCTGCTAGGTCATGGTCCTATTGATCTTTCGGAACTGAAACCTGAGATCAGCAAGGCCCTGGATGTCCTTAATCCCCTCATGGAGGCGTTAGGTGTCCCGCTGGTTGTCACTTCCACCAATAAGGGAACGCATATGAAGGGCAGCAAGCACTTTACCAACCAAGCTATTGATATTCGGAGTAGGCAGCTGACACTTAAGAAGCAACGAGACCTGGTTAAAACCCTGGCAGAGCAGCTTGGCCAGGATTATGACGTGGTTCTAGAGAGTGACCACATTCACATTGAGTTCGACCCAAAGGAGAATAAATAATGGAAGTGTTTTACGCAACAATCGTAGCATGTTGGGCCTACACTGGCTGTGTGTTCGGCGTGTCCCCCACTACATATGACGAACCCACCTGTGGCATGGCTGAAACTGAGATTTACGCAGAGCTGGCTCCTTTGGGTATGCCCGCTATGTGGAATTACGCATGTCTCACCGCGGACGGTGTAGCCGCCCTCCGGGGGAAGTATAATGTTCCGGCTGAAGAGGGAGAAATCTAATGTCAGTGTTTGATGAAGCTATTGCAGCCATAGCAGATAAGAACAAAGCTAATGCTGAAGCAGAGAACTTGTTTAATCAAGCTAAGGATAAGTGGGAAGAGGTAAAGGATGCCTATGGCTATGATTTACAAGAGCCTGCTGGACAGCTTATGGCTCTTGTGAAGAAGTATGCCCCTATGGTGCTGAAGATGACAGGCGTGGGCACAGGGGGCCTTGCTATTGGTGGCCTGTTGGAGAACTCAGACCTTCTCTCCGGCCTGCTCGGTAAGCTAACGAGCCTGTTCTAATGGCCAGAGGTATTGTATATAGCAAAAAAAATCCCCTCCTCCGCTGGCTAGTGGGAGAAGGGGTGTGGTTGGTTGAAGAAGAGCTGTCTGCCTTCTGGAGAGACTAAAAACCCTCCGTTTAAGCGTGCTGGAGTGCCCTACCTCGTAGGCCCCCTACCCACCCTAGCCCAGACAAGCAAATAGCTCTGTAGCGGCTCCCTAGGGCCTCTGAGAGCTATGTCTAGAAAAACCCTCCCTGTATAGGCACCGTCAGCCCGTACAAGGGAGGGTTTTCTGTTATTTACGTAGGTTTAGCATGATCTCAAGCTCGAGTATCCTCATGTTAGCCTGTTTCAGCTGTATCTTGAGCATCTCACACGAAGCACACTGCATCACCGTCCCTCCCATAAAACCTAGTCCTTCTTTTCTAAGACGTTCTTTCCTTCTCCTCTTGTCTTCCTGCCAAGCGGCCGCTTCCCGGCCTGCCCGCTCTAAGTCTGCTATCCGAGAGTTCCTTGTGGACCTTGCAAAGCTTCTGAACCTGCCTTTCATGAGGCCCCCTTAGGCTTGTAAGGAGTATGAAGAGGCTCTTCTACATCACCTTCCTGATCTTCCCACTTCCCTGGCTCAGGAGGCTGACCCCATCCGATCCACTTGCCCTCCTTGAGGTCCTTCTCTTTGACAGGAGGATTAACCTGCTTGTCTTCTTTCTTCTTGACCTTCTTCACTGGCTTGTTCACACCGAAAATGCGGTCCCATCCATCATTGTACTCCGGCGTATAGACCCTAGATAAAAACTCCTTCTTCATGGTAATACCTCCATCATCATGATATCTGCCTCGTCCATGAGGTGCCTACCGAACAGGCAGCTCTCTTCCCACCTGTCCCAGTAGTCTTGTGTGGGTGACAGCCATGCTACACGGCTGATCCCTGTTTGAACAATATGAGCACTACACCTATCACATGGGGGTCCAGAGACGAACAGCATGTGGTCATGCAGGTCACACTTGGCAGCTAGGATAGCGTTCATCTCAGCATGGATGACAGCACTGTACTTAAAGTCCCTGTCTCCTATCCTCTCCTTAGTGTCCGCTATCGTCTTAGGAAAACCGTTGTACCCCTCACTGACCCTACGCTTACCACAGGGGTCCACTATGACAGCACCACACTTGGTACTAGGGTCCTTACTGAAGTGAGCGTTCTCTAGGGCACACTGCAACCACCTGACCTCCCATCTGGACAGGCCTCTAATCTTGCTATAGAGCACAGTGGGCTCAGTCACCTGTTCCTTTTCCATCCTTTGATACTCCTATCATTTTTTCCAGAAGTTCAACCCTCTTGTTAAGAACCTGCCAGGCTCTCACGCTCCACTCCTCTTGTTCATGCACCTTTGTCATTAGGTATGCGATACGCACCCTGTCGTTCTTCCCCATATTCCATCTCCAATATCATCTGGGCATAGTGGATAAGCTTCTCAATATCCTGCTTTCCCTTGCCCTTCTTCTTCTTCTCCTTGTTCTTGTGCCTACAGACATACTTGACTATGTTGCTCTCGAGTACGTCCAGTTGGTTCACATAGCAGAAGATAGTGGGTTGGATGGGCTGGTCATAGTGGTCCCCTCCAAACTGACGTAGCCATATGTCTTTGTGTTCAACTGTCACGGTTCTTCCCCCAGTGTTCCATGTCTTGTTTACCTAGGTCCTGCATCCACTGAGGCCAGGTCTTGATCTCTTCCTGCGCCTCCAACACCTGTCTAGCAAGCCAGCACTTTGGTTTACTCTTAAATGTCATGGCTCAGCCCCTCCCTGCTCTTGAAGAAGAGTAGCATCTCTTCAGTGTTGTGAAACACCTTGGTTGCAAAACGGTACATCACGTCCCAACGACACTTGGTTTCATCTAGCAGGATGAACCCAGGCTTACCCTTTCCTATCACATAGCCCAGTTCCAAGTGACTTGACTTACCTGCGGGGAGAGCCAACAAGGCCATGTCTACCCTATCAAGATGGAACTGATCAAAGTCATGGATATGCACAGCAGCGTAGCCATCTATGGCTTCAGCATACGTCCGGCCACGCTCTTCTTCATACTCTTTCCAACAGTCGTCTGCCTTTGGCCCTGCTGCATACCAATCATCGAACACCTCAAGGCCTATCTCTCTCAAGGAACGAGCGATCCCAGGTATGAGTTTGTTACGTAGGCTCCCAACTAGGTATATGCTTTTCATAATCCTTTCACGTCTCCCATGTCCACACCACTCTCTTTGGCGTGTCTTTCATAGCGGTAAACCACCACTCTTAAGCCCTTCTTCTTGGCTATTTCAATCATGTTACACGTGCCGGGGCTAGTGCCATCCCAGAAGGCTATCAATGCATCAGCATTGTCAGCCATGAGGGCGTTACGCACGAAGCCAGCACCCTTCCCATACTTATTCCATAGGGGATAGTACACATCACACTGCTTCTCATTGTAGAACGCCCACCTCTCCCCCATCTTGTCTGCCCCTTTAGCTCCACCACTCACTACCTTGGTGATCTCCCAAGGCAGGTTGTTGATGGCGTCCATGAGGACATCCCACTCGTTCGATCCACTGAAGGTCCGCCCGCCTGCAATAATTGTAATCATACTTCTTCACACTCCTCCATGTTCAACGGTGACAGGGGTAGACGCTTGAAGGCGCCTATCTGCTGTCCATGTTCTTTCCCTAACAACATGAAAAACTCAGACAGCCTAAAGAGTTCACTCCTGTCAAAAACAGCAGTAGCTATTTCTTCACCAGATTTAACACAAGAGACACCAATTTTAAAATAGTGTCCTGGCATCATCTCTACAGAAATAGCGTTTCTGTTTCCTCTGCCAAAAAGATATCTTTTCATTTCCTACCTCCTGGGTATACGGTGTAGTAGATTATTTGGGTTAACCAGATTGTGTTCATGGTAGCGGCTACTATCCCTCCTACTACGCTCCACCACTGATCCAGCGAGGAGAAGAAGAAGATGTGCCATAGCCCATACGCAGAGAAGAAGCCCACATGAATTGGGCTCACTCCCCTGACCAACTTATCTTTATACAGCTTCCATACTGACACAGCTATGAACCCACCAGCTGTCAACACCATAACGCTGTTGACTACATCAAAGTTTATCATGTAGCCACGTTTACAGCCAAGGCCTTACGCTTGTCCTTGTCATACACGCTGAACCTACTGCGATACCAACCACCACAGCTACGACACTGGTACTTTGGGAACTTGCCTACCATCGTGTAAGCGAAGCCGTCCTTCTTTCGTTGGTCACTGCCACACTTAGGGCACACCGTCTTCTCGCTCTCTACGAACACACCAAAGTTGGGATGGGTCTTGGCGTATGGCCTGACTAACATATACAAGTCCTCTAACACACGGATGTCCTGTATATTGTACGTCCGCATCTCAGCCCACGCCTTAGGATTACCCTTCAAGCATTCCACCCACATCTCATGGCCTGGAAACTTCTTGTGCTTAATCTTCTTGTGCTTGAGATTAAGCACATTAGCTAGATACTCGAGGCTGTTACTGTCGAACCCAAACTCCTTACGTGCGATCAGATACGTATCGATCTGCTTGTAGGGGGAGGGGAGGGCGAGCCCATAAACCAGAGACCTGCCTCTAATTTTAGGCATGTCAAACTTGTTACCATTATGAGCAACAATACAGTCAGCTGCGGTAAGCAGCTTGTTCATGGACCTGAGCATGACCTTCTCGCTCTGATGCTCAACATCCTGGTAGTATACCGGCATTTTTCCTACCCACTTGGCTGCGTAGCTAAGCATAGTGCTGTGCTCGATGACCTGATTGGCGCCGACATTCTCTTGCCAGAACCTCCACACATGTGCTAGGTTAGGCGCTGTTTCGATATCCAATAAGAGTATCTTCATTGGTTCACCTCTCTTACCTTGTCCATCAAGGCCTTGACAACAGCGACCACATATTTCTCACTAGCTTCTGTTGTAATCTTAAGTCCCGGACGAACGAGCGGGTGCTCCACTGTTACTATATATTTGTTGTTCATTTCTTCCTTTTGATCCTTTCGTTTTTGGTTTTAGTTGAATGACACTGGTGACAAAGAACTTGTAGTCCCTTAGCTTCACAGAACATACGCTTTATCACCTCGTCCCAGGACTTAAACCCTTTGTTCGGATCAATGACAGGGACAATGTGATCTACTGTCACATTATTCTTACGCTTACCTTTATCTTTACGAGAGACAGGGACTTGATGTGCTCTCCTTTTATATCCGGCACACTTATACACCCCTCTTTTAATCCATGCGGCCTTCCTAACTCTATGCTTAGGTGGCCACCTTACTGAGGCAGAACGAAGGGCGCCTTTAATGAAGGCATTGTATCTCGCCTCAGTCCACTCCCCGTTATTGCGGGATTTCACTACCATCAGGTCCCCACTTATCAAGGCGTGCTATCTTCCTTCTCCTTGCAGCAAGCAGGAGCTCAGGGTCTAGGTCTAGCCTACGTATTACCTCAAGCAAGTCTCCTATTTCTAAGATCAACTTGTGGTAGTTGCTAGGTCCCCACTTGTATATAGTATTTAGACCAAACCTTTGTATCTTCCCTATAGCCTGCAAGACTTCCCCTGCTTCTTCCACTACATGAGGTAGATATTTTTCATTCATTCGTGAGGGTGACTTCATCATGGTTCCAGACCATAGAGGTAATCTCTTTATTGGAGTAGTAGTTCCCGTGATCCCCATATATGTCTGCGAAGTACACCTTGGTATCAGGATCAGCCTTGCCTAGCAGGTCGATCAACTGCCCGGCTGTCATGTTGTCCACGCTTCGGGTGGATGGTGCCTGTCTCCGCCCCTCATCCTTGCCGTATATTCGAGCGCCGCGATCTCGTCCTTGAGGTCCTGGATAACTATACGTTGCTGCTCTATGTAAGCTCTTAAACTTTGTTCCATCTCTGGTGTCATACTGACGCCTCCTCCTTTACGGCAAAATGATAGTCTTCTGGACAATCTCCTGGTCCCCGTCCACAACATGAACCATCTTCTCTTGGACACATCCCAGGGAACCATTCTATCACATATCCCATTCTCTTATATTTAGGAATATCTTTTCTCGAAATAGGAATGTCTTCTCTACTCATGCTGTGTCTCCTATGTTCCACATAACGGGGCTCCCATCGTCGTGTAAAGTACGTATCATCCACAAGAGCCTCCCTTGTTCAGTGAGGTAGTTGATCCAGGTGTTCCCCACCATATCCTTACGGAAGTGGTGTTCGTACTCTCTGCACACCACCTTAAACATATCTTGGTGTGTCTCACAGGGGGCCAGAAGCTTGTATGCCTTGACCATCCCACACCCAGGCAGACCAGGTACATTGTCAACAGTGTCACCAGTGAGGAGCTGAGAGTAGAAGAAGGATAGTCCTGTGCCTACTATTTTAGGGGAACTCCCGGTTCTGTCAAGCTTTAGCCATCCTTGTGTATCTACTAGCTCAGGTCCAAACTGGGCTTGCCTGCCCAACTCCCAACTAAAGTGCCAACCTGGACACTGCCGCAAATCCTTATCTCTTGAACAGATGATAGTTGCTTGGGTACGGCCTTGATCAGGTAGCATGTCTTCTATCTGATACACACACATGAGATCGTCAGCCTCCATGCCATCAGACATCACATGATCCCACTGCCCCTTGATGTAGGCAGTGATGTTGTGGTAGTGGTAGGGCTTGTGACTTGCCCTTGTACCCTTATATACCTTCGTAACAGCCAAATCGTTACGAAAATTTGTTGGTCCTGACAAAAATAATAGCGGTGGCTCGGTTGCACCCACCATAGCATTGATGTTTGCGACCCTGAGATCGAACAGCTTGGCCACATAATCCCACGGTGGGGTATCATCCCCTTGCCAGCCTGTCTCACTGCCGAAGCCAATCTCGTATACTAAGACATCCCCATCTATCAAAGCTTTCATTGTACTCCCACTCCTTGTTCCTACAGTATGCCAAAAACTCTTGACCATCCCATCCGATTGCCCACTTAAGGATAGGGGCAGCCTCTGTAACCGTGCCGCCTCGTATGACGGCAGCGGCTACAAAGTGAGGTGCTACTACCCTTATTAGAAAGGGATTTCCTCTCCATCGTTTTCCACATGGGCCTCGATGCCCTCCTCAGGCAGATTGCCCTCGATGGTCTCAGTAGAGGGCTCAACAGCTGCCTCTGCTGCTGCGTCCTCAGCTCTTGCTTCAGCTGCATCCTCTACCTCCTTACTGGTGGGCACAACGTCACCCAACAGCACCGACAGAGGACTGGCTGCGAACTCGAGGTTGCCCTTGATCTTGTCCCTGATCCACTCTGGCAGAGCCTTGAACACATCGAGGTCCGGGTTGCCTAGGTCAAAGACCTTGGTGGGGTTGACAAGAGCAGGAAGCTTCTCGACATCCTTAGCCCTCATGGGAGAGATACCTGCGATATTCTCGTAGAATTTTCCTAAGTTCTTTCCCTTGCCTGCGTTGACAATGACAGTGATGTTCACAGGTGTACTCAACAGCTCGCCCCAATCCCCCTTCTTCGCCTCATTAGGATCAAGGGCACGGTAGCGTTTCGTGCTGGTGGCCTTCTCTTGAGTTAGGTTGAAGAACGGGAAGGTCTCACTAAGCCAACGAGGCTTATCCAGCAGGTCCTTACCATCTTCATCCTTCATAAACTCGTCGCTAAACTCATACGTCACCATGAGTTCATACTTAGGACCTTTCTTCTCGCCTTGCCAGTCCCTCTGTTCCTGCATACCAAGGTCAATCACTTGCACCAACCGACCAGGGTATACACCGGCCTCAAGAAGCTCCTTCTGCATCTTAACACCGCCGCCTACTTCATTCGCATTCAACATTAGCTTACCTGTATCCTTTCATACGTGACCTTCACACGCTCGACACGGTAATCGCGTGCCCCGACCTTACCCAACGGACCATACTCAAGGCTCGCCTTCTCGTCACGGGCCTCGTCTCTGGTGCAGAAGGTGATAACCTTGTTGTTGAACTTAGGGGAAAGGTATATCTCTCCCGTCTTGTCGTTTACAATGGCCCACTCTCGGTCAGTGTATTTCATACCAGTTCTCTCCTATGATTGACTTACCCTTGTGTGGGCAGTCGATGTTGAAGAATTGTCCAGCCCATTCGATAGCATCCTCGCCAATTTTTCCTAGTTCTTCGGCTATCTCAGGCCTGCACTCAATGGTCCACTCGTCGTGGTACCAACAGAGGGTGCCGTAGTCCTCACCCCATCTGTATTTCTTCTCCACCATCTGATGAAACCTGAGGTAGGCGGCTGCCATCATGATAGCTTCGTCACTCTGTAGCATGAACAC
>SDBT01005997.1_pt1 | contig 20305 bp, 19 predicted proteins | sample 2277101 | NCBI WGS metagenome assembly SDBT01 (sample SAMN10404973, study PRJNA504765) | marine sediment metagenome | isolation source: marine sediment core GS10_PC15, 103 cmbsf | place: Arctic Ocean: Southern Knipovich Ridge | collected 2010 | reverse complement strand
TCGCGGCTCGGGACTGGAAGCGTCGTCGTCGCTTCGCTACTCTTGTGCATCGGCGTACTCCTCTGCCCATCGTGGGCGGCTCGGAACCATTCATGATCCCGAGAGTACGCCGCCTTTTTTCACTCATCCGGCTTTTCCGGGAAACTCGAACCGCCAAGGCGCTAAGTCGCCAAGGATCTTGGGTTGTGCCATGCGTTCGGCGAGGGCTACTGGAACGCTGGTCGATTGTCCCGGCAGTGTCTCCGGGTCCGGAAGTACCGGTCTGCTGGTAACGCCCGGGATCGATCTGCTCCCATGATTGTCTCGTTCTGCTTGGCGCCTTGGCGTCTTGGCGGTTCCCGGAATCCCGGATGAACCCCTTTTTTCACCCCGCCATCAACGACTTTCGGTTATAGCTCCCAGTCTCGCGTCTGTGCCGTCAGCGCAGATCAGAACATGATCCTCAGACGCAGGCCGCCAACGATTGAGTTGCGAGCGTTCTTATCTCCGCCGGGGTTGGTGACCACCTGCAAGTCCGGGGTCAGAACGAGCCAGGGAGTCAGATAGCACTTGTAGTAGCACTCGTAGACGGTTTCTCGATCAGCGAGGACGTTATCATATTTGCGGTACTCCTTTGAGTATATTGCCTACGAAACGGCGAACCCCGCCATGTCGCTGTCGCGCCCGGAAATCAGCCCCTTGTAAGACGCACCGATTCCCCAGTAAGCGCTGATGATGGTGTCATCTTCGTCGGCGAAACCGTAGCGGCAGAAGATGCCCAGCCCCTGCGGGTCGCTCGGATCCTGGTTCTCCTTCCAGACCATCTGGTCCAGGCCAACGTAAAAGCCAACGTTGCTGCCGTCCGTCTTGGGCTCGCTTCTCTCATAGGCGCTTTGCTTGAACACCTCGCGCGGGTTGGGGTCGTACCAGAAACCGGCCCGGTAGCGGCCCCAAAGAGGTCCCTTGGCCGAATCGAATCTCGGCTTCCAGCCAACCTCCCACATCCCGATATACCGGTCCTCGTCGTGGAAGGCGGTGTTGAAACCCGTCGTCCTGGCCTTGCTTTGGGCGTCGATTGCCGCGGCCTGCACGTAGAGCCAGTCGCGCGGCGTGTATCGGACGAACGCACCGATGCCGGTTTCATGCGGGATCGTGGCGTTTCGGGTACTCAACTGGTTGAGGAAATCCTTGTCCTCGTTGTTGGCGTAGAGGCTGACGTCGAAAAGGTCCTTGTTGGTCTGGAGTTTTCCCAGCCGGATCTCCAGCTGGTTGTCAAAGAACCTCTGGTAGAAGCCCCATTTGGCGACGAAGATGGCGTGGTTGTTGCTGCCATCGGCGTTGACGTCGGCGGCATCAGAGGCGCCGACCTTATCCCCGTTGATGCCGGCAGCGTTCGCCTCCGACCACGTTCCCTTGAACTTGAAGTAAAAGCCGGCGTTGGGGATCAGATCCATTTTCTCGAAGTCGAGCCGCAGTATGCCGTCATAGCTGCCTGTGTTGCGATGGGCGTTGTGCGTGTCGAGCCCACCACGGAAGTTATTCTGAATCTGATGTTGGTAGTACAGTTCAAAACGGATGCCCATTTCGTCCAGTGTCTTGCGCGCTCCGCCCCAGTCGCCGGTGAGCTTCTCCCGGTACCGTAGGGGCACAGACGCTAGTTCAGGGGCGCCCTGTCCAGCCGAGTCCACCGGCGCAGCGGGCTGGGTGGTTTGAGCCATGCCTGAAGGAACGGCCGCCAACAGTACCAAACCCACGCATGCCTCAAGGCCTATCCGTGTCCGGCATGGTCCGTTCATTGATGAAGTTCCTTTATGACTTGCGACCGGCTGCTCGAAAGGGCAGTCCCTGCTGACCTGTTCACGAGCTCCCGGGGACTGGTGACATCTTGAGGGTTTCGACAAAGATCGAGTAGAGGGATGGTACAATGATGAGGGTCAGCACGGTCGCGACGATGAGCCCGAAGATCATCAGCCATGCCATGCTCTCCCACAGCGGCCCCCCGGCCTGGCGCCAGCGGCATGAGTCCCCAGTGAAGGACCCAGAGGAGGGCAACACTTCTCTTCCACGCGAGACCACACAGACTACAGGTGCCATCTCAGGAAGACACTCACCAATGCAACGAGCCCAACTGTCAGGAGTGCTATCGCAGAGCCCATTGGCAGGAAGGATCCAGAGTCAGGTGGGAGTCCCTGCTTCCTCATCTGCCGGATCATTCGCGCATGGTCGGCCATGGCCAGCACGAGCATCAGGAGTCCGACGCAGATTAGCGCAAGGCCCAGTCGACGCGGGCCTGCCGAGAAGTCGGCGTCTTCCTGCTTCAATGCCATATACTGGAAAAACGTCGCGATGGAGAATCCGAAAGTGAACATTGAAACAGAAGTACGGACCCACGACATCAACGTTTGCTCAGAGGACAATACGGTGCGGACCAATGCCGCGGGTAGTCGCAGGTCTCTCGGGGCTTCTGCTTCCTCAACGTGCTTGTCATCGTGCGGCATTTGAGCTTCATCACTCATAACGATGCCCTCTCCCTCGAAATCCGAAGACGCTGGAACAGGAGGTGATCATGCACTATACAGTCCAGTTAGAAGCGATGCCAACCACGGTAACGAGTCCGATCACAAAGAGCGCCGACGCTGCGACAATGGGCAAATACGGTCGCGACGTGTCGGGCAGTCCCAGCTGTCTCATCCTCTGAATCCTCCTTACATGCTCAAACACTGCCAGAGCCGTTGCCGCGATTCCCATGGCAAGGAAAATGAAACCCAGCCGACGGGGACTGCCTGAAAACGCGACAGCTTGCTCTTCTTGCTCCAGATAGTCAGTGAACTTGGTGATCGAGAAGCCGAACGTGTATAGGGACACAGAAGTGCGCATCCACGCCATCAGGGATCGCTGGGAGGAGAATGCAGTGCGAACCAGGGCGAGACCCGACAAGACCCTCACGATTTCCGGGGCGGTTAGTCGTTCCGCGTTGGATGCTTGTTGTGAGCAGGCGTTTTCACTCATGTCACGTGTCACTCTCTCAGCCTTTACGACCGGTCGGGGTATTAGACCGCCTTTTGACATGCGGCTGCCATTTCACGGAGCGTCGTCTCCGAGAGCAACCGTTGTATCGCCGGAACGCGGTGCTCGTCTTCTGGTCCCAACACGTATCGTAAGGCAAATTATTTCTCTGCGTCTCGGGGTCCTACCATCGTGATCACGACGCGGTTGATGCGTGCGATTTCTTCCTCCACAGTGAATCATCTCCTGATTCGGTTGGCCCCAAGCTACCGTGCCCAGGAGATGTCTGTTCCTAATGTCGGAGGAACGCCTGGACGCCGTCCGCGATCGACTCGTACATGTGGTCGATACCGATCTTCTCTTCCAGGTCGGTGCGGCGCATGGTCTCTCGTAACGCCGTCTTGACCTCCGCGACCGAGAGCACGATCCCTTTCGCCGCCAACTCGGCGTGCAGCTTTGCCAGTCGGTCTGCACCGGTCGAGTCGAGTTGATTGATTTGCTGCGCCTGGAGCAGCACCTCGCGTACGGGCGTTTCCGCCTCGGAGATGAGCCGCCGCACCTGATCGACGAAGTAGCCGGCGTTGGGAAATATGATCGGGGCGTCGAAGCGGAAGATCAGCAGCCCGGGGACCGGTTCGGCTTCGGGGTGAGCGGTGATATCACGGTAGGCATCGGTACCTGGCAGGCGGGCTAGGACCGCCATACCTGGGCGGCTCACGCGATGGATGAGAACGACCAGTGCCAGGACAACCCCTAGGGCCACGCCCTCCAGGATGCCCAGCACGAGCACGCCAAACAGGGCCGCCATGGCGTAGGCGAACTCACCGCGATTGATCTGAAACAGATCTCGAAAGTAGGCGAGATTCAGCAACCCGAACATCGCCTGGATCACGATCGCACTCAGCGTCGCGTTCGGTAGCCTGAAGAAGAGCGGCAGCACGAACAGCAGCGTCAACAGCACGAGCCCGGCATTGAGGAGAGAGACGACCTGAGTACGACCGCCGGCCCGCCTGATCACCACCCCGCGCGACAGACTGCCGCACACCACGAAACCAGAACTCAGCGCCGCCCCCAGATTCGCCACACCCAGTCCCACCAATTCCTGATTCGGGGCGATCTCCTCACCGGTCGTCTCCGCACTGACAGCGGCCACACTTAAGGACACCGAGTAGCCGAGCAGCACGATGGCAAGGGCACCCGGCATCAGGGCCGCCACCTTGTCCAGGCTGAATGCGGGCAGGGCCAGGCGGACCATCCCGGTCTCCACCTCGCCAATGACACTGACGCCTCGCTCCGTCAGGCCCAGGACCGAAACCGCCAGAACGCAGACGAGGACGGCGATCAGCGCCGAGGGGGCGAGCGGTCGTAGACGCTTGACGGCAAACAACATGGCCAGGGCCCCGAGCCCAACGACCGACGTGGCAAGGTTGGCTTGCGGCAGCGTCGCCAGAGCGGCCCAAGCCTTGAGGAAGAAGCCAGTATGCCACGATTCGCTCAACTCACTGACCATCCGCGTGAACTCGGCTTCCGTTCCGAACAGCGTCGGTATCTGGCCGATGATCACGATCAGGGCGATGCCCTGAGTGAAGCCCTGCAGCACCGGCCGCGATAGGAAACTGGCGACCCATCCCAACCGCAGGAGGCCGAATAGCAGGAATAGTACGCCGACAACGAAGGCGAGCAGCGCAGTGAGCGCCAGGAACTCTTGCGGGTTGCCTGCTGCCAGTCCCGCCACGGTCACCGCCGCAATAATCGCTATCGCGGATTCGGGGCCCACGGACAGGGTGCGCGATGTGCCGAAGACCGCGTAGGCCACCATCGCCAGAGGTACCGTATAGAGTCCGTAAATGGGTGGCACGCCGGCAATCCCGGCGTAGGCGAGCGCTTGGGGCACCGTCATCGCCCAGACGGCCAGCCCAGCCATGATGTCCGCTCGCAACCATGCACGCTGGTAGCGCGGCAGCCAGGTGATGATTGGAAGCAGGGAGCCAAAGAACTCCCGGGGGCCAGATCGGCCTTTCTCCGATGCGTCCATGTTGAGCGTTGCCTCCTCTTGGCCGGCCTCAGCCCCCGCAGGGCTTCATCCATTTCCTCAAACGCCCAGGCCTTGGGACCCCTTGGATGTCATCGACTTGCCGTACACGACGGAGACGATCATGGACAACACGGCGAAGACCAGCGCTACCCCAGCCACGGCTGTTCCGGGAAAGTTCTGGTTCGCAATCAGAAAGGCGATGGGAATGTTGCGCACCGCGGTCGACACCGCGAGCGCTCGGCGTTTGTCGGGAGTTTCACCCACGAGCATGAAATGGCCGACAGTGAGCATGACGAGAACCAACCCCAGGTTGATGAGATGGCCCACAAGACCGACGGACACGATCTGTTTCAATTCTGCCGCCACGATGAAGGCGACCGCGACGAGAAGGCCGATCTGCCCGATCTTGGGAACGACCTTGAGCAGTCTCGCTTTCCAGGTCGGGCTTGTCTGGCACACAGTCATCCCGACGGCGATGGGGATCAGTTGGACGGTCACAAGCGTCTGGACGATCTGCCAGACGTCGATCTCAAGTCCCGCCTCGCTCGTGGGCGCGGCAAGCGCGAGAATCAGAGGTATCATGGGAATGCTGAGCAGGGCAGCAAATATCATCAGCCCGACGGAATATGGCAGATTGCCTTTGGCGATGCCGACAAACGGAAGGGGCGCCATCGGCGCAACGGGCGCGGCCGCCATCAGCATCACGCCGATCTTGATATCGGGAGAGATGGGTAGCCAACGGATGCTCAGATAGATCAGGACCGGGACGACCACGAAGTTCGCCAGGAGGCCAAGCGCGACGGGCCTGAATTGCCTGACAACAGCGATAGCCTCGGTAAACGAAGTGCGTAATCCGGCCCCCAACATCAAACAGAAGATCGCGACCAGCAGCGTGTATTGAACGAACGTCGCCATTATTGGGGTGTCACTCCGTCGCAGCTTGTGATGCCATCCACTTCTTCGCCTTCAGGACTGTCGCTCTCTTTCACAAAGCGAGTCCCTTCCCCAACGCCTCCGCGTCACCATGCGCCCCCGGTGGCCCAGGCCGCGTGAGGCCGAACGTCCGCCCCACCGCGGCAAAAGTGATTCCCGACCCGTCTCGTGCTTACACGCTCGCCAGGCGACCCGTGGTGATGATTTCCCCCTGCTGTTGTGGATAGGACAGCAACTCGCCCTTGCTTCGCGGGTGCTTCCCTTCCTGCAGAAGCTTGAAGCGGTCCTCGAGCCACTTCTCTTCGTCCTTGGTCATGTCGACGAGTGGCGTTCGGACTTTGTGTCCACTGATCACGCCCTTCATCTCCATCCAGTACTTCCAGAAGCCGACGACGTAGACACCCTTGCGGTAGTTGTGCCAGAAGAAATCGTTGAGCAGTTGGCGTCCGGGTTCGATCTCGTCGTACTTCTTCAAGCCCTCTTCCCACTTGCCGGCCATGATCAGGTCGGTGTAGTCACGGATCGGCGTGTTGCCCGGCTCCTGAAGCAGGTACATGTGCCACGCGCAGCACAATACCGGGTTCTTCATGATTCTCATCTCATAGGGCCAGTGGTCCTCGAGCGGATTACTGACCCAGATTTCGTAGTTGGCCTCCCGCTCGGCTTCCCAGCACCACATCTGATCCGGACGGCCGTCCTTGACCCCGACGATGTTGGGCAGCTCACGAGCGATCCGGCCAAGGGTCTGTGCCGTGACCAGGTGTGAGAGCGGACTGTCGTAGAATACGGCGCCGATGTCCAGGTCTTTGAACGTCTCGTGCCACCATTCTTCGACCGACTGATCATTCGCGCACTGAAAGTACGGCGACAAGGTCGCGACGAGATCTGCTCCCTTTTCCTGGGCATGTCGAGAAAGGTCAATGACATCTCTCGAGCAATGGTGAGAGGTCTGCACGATGACGGCGATCTCCCCCTGGACTTCATCGATGACGATCTCCGCGACCTTTTTGCGCTCATCCTGAGTCAGGCAATAGAACTCGCCGACGTTGCCGAGGATGAAAATGGCATCGTTCTTTGTATCGACGCAATACCTGGCGAGGCTTCTCAGGTCCTTCTCGTGGACTTCCAAAGTGTCGTCATGAAACGGCGTGGGAATGGTAGCCACCAATCCGCCACGCAGCTTCTCCATCGCCCACTTCTTCGCTTCCTTTTTGCTTCCGTATTTCATTGAGCTTTCTCCTTGTGTCTACTGGTCTGTCCCTTGTGGTCTCCCATGACCACTTACATGTCCTTGTCGAAGGTCAAGAGCGCAAACGCATTCAGGACGTGTTCGGCCAGCAATCGGCCCGTGCTCTGAATTCACCTTCCTCCGACACGGTGACGCCCGCGGCAAATGTAAACGACCGGTTCCGCTTCGTCATGGATTCTCTATTAGCGCCATCTGGACCCAACTGTTGCGTACTCCGCTCACGCTCCGCCGGAGTGCGGGCCCGTTCCGTTGGTTCCATCCCCAGGGTCCTCCCAGTCCGGGACGCCGGGCGACACGTAGCACCTGCCCTGCGAGACCTCTCGGACGGCCTCGGGCAGCTCCGTTGCCACCGACTGCTTCAGCACATAGCCAGACGCGCCCCAAGACATGCTCTTCCGGACAGCGACCGGGTCCCGGTCGTCGTCGAGCACGATAATGCGGACATCCGGGTGGCGACTCTTAATCTGGCGAACGAAGTTACCTTGATACGGGGCTCGAACGGAGGTATCAATCACGGCGACATCCGGGGTCAGCGAATCCATGGCATCAGAAAACGACAGCACGTTGTCCGACATGGCGACGACGCTGAATTCCGGCTCCAGATACGCCTTCATCTCGGTTAGCTCAACCTGATTCGGAGCCAACAGCGCACACATTCTCCCCATGTTCAGGCTCTCTTGTATGGATAGTTGACCAAATGGCCGTTATTCAACCACGCTGCGATCGCATTCGTACACGTCGGTGTTTGAGAAGCGGCTTCGCAAAATCGCGTGGCGTCGCGATCGGCCCGCAGCAAACAGCATTCACTCGTTTCGCGCCACGGCTTGCCGGCGGACATCAGGGGCTCTTAATTGCGCCTCCCTTCTTCGACGAAGCGGCTAGCCCGACGAGGTTGATGTCTTCGCATAGATCGGCGGAGTCAAACCGCAACACGCAGTAACGAGCACCGCCGAGGTGTGTCCAATTCGCGACATCGTAGATTCTTACGAGGTTTCCGGTTTCCTTGGCCCGAAGAACGAGCACCGGGGGTTTCAATTTGCCCGCTCGCTCGCATTGGCGCGGATCTTGGGCAATGAACTTCCCCCTCCATGCCACGTTCTTGACAATGTCCTCCACGCCGTCTTTGTTCTTGACCTTCTTGTCGATCGCGACGATTTTTCCGTCTCGCACCTCTACCAGGTATCGTGACGTGCCCAGTACGTCGCCGGGTACTCTGTACAGAAGCAACTCGCGGTCTGTCCGGTTTATGTCCACGAATGTGACCGCTCGCTTACCAAACATCTCGTCGGCGGCGGCTGGGGACGCGCCCGCCAGCTTCTTGTAGCGCAACTCCACATCCACGTCACTGACAACGTCGCCCACAAGCGTCATCGCAATGGTGCTCGGATGAGCGCGGCAGCCATACCCAAGAACCGTGACCGCCGACAAAAGAGCCAAGCTGAAGAACCAGCCAATCCTCATATCCAGTCTCCTCAAACAACCATCTGTCGTCCGACATCGCGATGACGTCAGCTTTGCCAGTTTCAGCACAATCTCTCAACGCGCCTCAGCTCCAGCGGATCCTGGGCGAGCAGCGCGCCTGCGCTCGCAGGTCGATCTCCCTTATTCGGGCACGCCCGCGGGCCTCTGATTCAAAAAGTCACGGCCTCCTTGCCCAGGTGGCCCGCCCAGCGTCAACCGCGGCACCGGGGAGTTCACGAATCGATCACCAAACCAACAACCTCTGAGCACGCGGCATGCCACCAGAGATCTTCCCGTCAGCGGCAGCTCAACTTCGGTGTTTACAGTAGATTGCGCGTACGAAAGGCGCCAGGGCATGGGCGAGACCTGCTGGAGCAGGCCCCGAAATATCGTGCTAGTCCGATATGTCGAGCGATGGGACCGCCGTCCTGCGTCGCCGAATGCCGAGCTTTACCATCCGGGATTCCAGCGTCGAGGGCTTGAGGCCAAGGATTTCGGCCGCCCCGCCCGGGCCGCGAATCCGCCATTCGGCAAGCTCGAGCACGTAGTGGATGTGTTGCCGATCGACGTCGCGGATCGACAGGCTTTCGGCCTGCGACGTCGTGTCCGGCCGGAGGGGATCGACCTGCAGGGTTGATCCCGTCGTGAGGATGACCGCCCGTTCGATGACGTTTTCGAGTTCACGGACGTTACCCGGCCAGCGATGGCGCTGCAGAGCGTCCATGTCGCGTTGCCGGATCTTGTCGATCGCCTTACGTTCGCGTTTCGCAAAGCGCTCGACAAACGCCCGGGCTAACGGCGGGATGTCCTCCCTTCGCTCGCGCAAAGGCGGCAAGGTGATCGGGAAGACGTTCAGGCGATAGTAGAGGTCCTGCCGGAACCGGCCTTTCCGCACCGCTTCGCCCAGGTCACAATTGGTGGCCGCGATCACCCGTACGTCGACATGGATGGTCTTGGGACTCCCGAGACGCTCGAACTCGCCCTCCTGCAGCACCCTGAGGAGCTTCGCCTGCAAATCCAGCGGCAGTTCAGCCATTTCATCCAGGAAAATCGTCGCCCGATCCGCAAACTCGAAGCGTCCCACCTGCTTTTCCTGGGCCCCCGTGTACGCTCCCTTTTCTCGTCCGAACAACTCGCTCTCGATGAGTGTCGGCGGAAGGGCCGCGCAATTGACTCTCACCATGGCACGGTCGCTTCGATCGCTCAGCCGATGAACCATCTCCGCCAGCAGGTCCTTTCCGGTGCCGGTCTCGCCGAGAAGAAGCACCGTGGCCTGCGTGGCAGCTACCTGCTCCACCAAGTTCAATGTCTTCTTGATGATCTCGGACTCGCCGATGATTTGCTCGTTCGTGTGGTTTCGAGTCATCACCGTACGCACTCTCCTCGGTGTCTCGCAACCGACGTCACCTTCTCGGTCGACCGTCGTCCGGAGCTCACGGTTGCGAGGGGGTTGGGGGTGGCCGTCTTGGCTCGCTGCGGGATTGTAGAAAGAGGACGAGTCGGATCAAGCAAGCCGTCGATACGGGAATCGAAACTGGGAAGGCTCGAGGTCAGGCGGTCGCCGGGTCTGCCCGAAATGTTGTACCACGCCCCGGTATTTCGGGGGCTGGTTTGGCGTTCGTGCTTAGCCCATGGCTGTGATCATGCTCGCAACTCTCTGAGAATAACAAGCTTATGGCGATACGTGCGGATAGGCCGAGCAGGTGTGGCACACGTCATGCTGTTGATTATCGCTTGGCGGCGCCTCGTTGTCTCAGGTCAGGCCGCGCCAAGCCCGTGGCGGAAACGTGATCGTACATCCGTCGACCTGCCTGCCGTTGGAGTACCGGTCAGCCGGGCCAACACGATGGCGGGCGCGTGCGGGTTCGCGGGCCCGATCTGTGCCGGTGTGTCGAGTGCAACCGCCAATCGGCTTCGAGTGACACTTCCGCCTCAGAGGATGCGGGGGTGCAGAAGGTGCTTCCGCGAGAATGTGTTGTGCCTCTACTGAGCACCTACGCGACGAACTGTCAATCGACGGATCGCGAATCGCTCAAGATACCCACGGCATCGAGAACAACAAGCTTGGACCAGGAGAAGCTCGCGATGAATGACTCGCATCTGAACCGGCGAACGACCCAGTGGCTCGGTATGCTATGCCTGATTTGCGCAGGCAGCGGCGCGAACCGGGTGCTGGCTGACACGCCCGCGGAATCACAGGACCAACAGGTCCAGAAGAGCCCTACGCGCCAAGCGACGGAGGCGGAGCGCATCGATCCGCGAGCCGTCGCCGAGCTGAAAAAAACGACCACCTTGCTCGACAGCAAGGCCCGCCTCGCTCTCAAGGTGCGCGCGACCTGGGAAGCGATCCAGGGATCAGGCATGAAGCTCCAGTTCGAGGCAGACCAGGAGATCGGCATCAAGCGGCCCAATCAGATCTACTCGATCTCCAAGCGGAATGACGGCGCCGCCCGGAAGCTGTGGTACGAGCGCGGCACGCTGACCTATCTCGACGTCGAGGCCAACGAATACTCACAACTGTCCGTGCCCGAGACCATTAACGAGATGCTTGACGATGTGTTGGAGCACTACGACATCCCCGCGCCGCCGATGCTCGATTTCCTGTACAGCGATGCCGAGACTTCGTTTCTGTCCGAAATCACAGATGCGTTGTACGTCGGGGTTTGCCTCCAAGGCGGCAAGATGTGCCACCACTTGGCCTTCTCGAAGGTTGATGTCGATTACCAGGTCTGGATCCCCACGGAGGGCAGACCGTTGCCCGTGAAGTACTCCATCACCTGGACGGACGAGCCTCTCCTGCCGTGGTTCACGGTGGACTTCCTGGAGTGGAATACCGAACCCACGTTCCCGGAGGGTACCTTTACCGCCGCAGTGCCGCCGGGCGCTAAGCGCAGCGAGGTGAGCCTCCGGTCTGACTAGACTCAATGATGTGCATCGATGGGAGCCCATTGCGGGACCGAGCGCACGGCTTGTTGGAAGGCAGCGAATCATGAACACACGAACCGGTGTACGGATTGTCGTATTGGCGCTGATCGCTTTCGCCTTGACCGCATCCGACGCTTTTGGCCAGCGCCGCGGCGGTCGAGGGGGCCGGGGCGGGGGCAGATCGGTCAGCCGCGGCAACGGCGGTCGCTCCTCGGTTAGGAGAAGCAGTGGCTCCCACCGATCCCGATCAGCGCGACTTCGTTCGTCGAATCGCCAAACCAGCCGACGCAAATCACCGGCGGCGACCACCGGCGGCCGGTCAGCGAGGCAGCCGCGCATCGGATCGGGGCAACGCTCAACCATGTCGGGCAACCGATCATCGGTCAATCGCAACAGCGCCCGCTCCAACAGTGTACGCCGCGGGACGGGGTCACGCGGGAGCGCGGGGGCTCGGCGTTCCGGCACCGCTCGGAGTTCCGGCACCCGCCGAGGCGGAGCGGCCGCAACGCCTCGCTCCGGGAGAACGACCGTCCGATCCTCCACCCGGAGCCACTCGGCTCGTCGGGCCGGGAGCGCACCCGGCCGGCGCCACGTTCGAAGCCCCAGGCACCGCAACCGTTGGGGGAGAGCGGGGCCTGTGCGACGAGGTGGACGGGCCTTCGCCCGCCACAAATATCGACGGCATTGGTACGATGAGCGTCGGGATTTCTACCGGGACGCTTGGAGGACGCAGCGCTGGATCGCGGCCACGTCGACGATTATCGCCGCGCTGCGTCCGCGAACCGTCGTCGTCGTTGACCACACCTACCACTACTACTATCACCCCCAGACTCACGTGTGGTACGTGAGCAGTTCCAGCAGCGGCCAAGAGGGCTACGTCGCGGTCTCGCCCCCGCCAAACTACGAAGTCGACCAGCTGCCAAAGGACGCCAGGCAAGTCAAGGTCGAGGATCAGATCTATTACTTCAGCGAGGTCGAAGGTGCCTTCTACGTCGAGATCGATCGAGAGGGCAGGACGCTCTACGTAATCGTCGATGCCCCCCTGGGTGCCCTGGTCGACGCACTACCCAAACAGGCCATCGAGTACAAGGAAGGCGCCGAGAAAGTCTATCAGTTCGGAGAAACGTTCTACGTAAAGACGACCGACGATGCGGGCAAGACCGGCTACATCGTTACGACACCGCCCGCGTCGGAGGTCATCGAGGTCGATCAGATGGCCGAAGACACGATCACCATGGACGTGAACGGAACGGTCTATTACTACATCGAGGGTGCCTTCTACCTGCCTGACAAAGAATCCAGCGAAAACGTCTACGGCGTCGCGGAACCCCCGCTGGGCGGCAAGGTGATGATCCCGCCGGATGGCTCGGTCACCTTCACGGAAGACGGAACGACCTACTACCAGTTTGACAACGTCTTCCTCACCCAACGAGATGGAGGCTACGTAATCGTCGCGGAACCGGGGGGTTAAGTTGGGCTCAGCCGGCTTTCCGGGAAACTCGAACCGCCAAGGCGCCAAGGCGCCAAGGACCTTGGGTTGTGCCATGCGTTCGGTGAGCCGCGCGCGGCCACGCCGAGCTCGCTCCGCCAAGGCAAGTTACCCGATTGTGTTCGCCTGAACATAGACACCTCCATCCGCTTACTGCCGCTCCATCGCCGCGGCACCCTGCTCAATGATAATCTGTGATCCGCCAACGTTGAGTGACGTGGTCAGGTCACCGGTGATCCTGGTTTGCGTAGTGTTAAAGCGCCCCGAAAACGTCAGACTCCCCGCCGACACCAACGCCGTGAAGTCGACATCCCAGCCGGAGCCCGTAACCGAACTGGTTGACGACGTCACCGGCGTGACGACCGTGCCCTCCCTCGTCTCGAACGTGATGAACGTCAATTCGCCCATCTCGTCGAACACGAGATAGCCTTCGTCCAGGTCGCCGCCTTCATCCATCCTCAGCAGCCAGACTCCCTCGAGCGCGGCCTCCGGCGGTGGGGTCGGTTCGGGCTGGGGGCAACCCGTGATCAGAATCACGAGAGCTGCCGCCGCCACTGCTCCAACTGACCTCGATATCGTTGCTGGTTTCATGGTCTGTTCTCCATCCGCTGTGTAGCTCATTGTGGGGGGCGCCGCGCATGCCAGCAAATGCCTCAAGCGGCGACCTTTGTCATCGTTGCCGGCCCTGCGTCGACGATTCGAGTGACCTCTCCTAAGCTGTAACTCGCCGTCAGCGCCACACACGCGAGCCGACTTTTCATGGCTACCTCCTTCGAAGGATTGGCCGATTTTGCGACAATACTCTCCTTTCGGCGAATACGGGGCTCGACAAGTCCGGTTGGGACGATCCCAGACCTGCTCTCCCCACGCGATACCCCTCAATCGTCGCGTCATCATGTCGGCACCTCCGTCTGCCTTCACATCGCGCACACCACCGCCCCATGTATCGATCTTAGCGCGCCGCTAATGCATGGCTCTTCTGACGCTCGATATCGGAATTTGCGATCCGCCGTGCTTCAGCTTCACTTCCCCTGTTCGAGGCCGCGTCAGCGCCGTAAACGCTCTTGCAGTCAAACTCGTGCGCCTTGCGCCTGACCTGACGGGAACCGCTCGCGTGCCCTCAGGCCTAGCCCGCGCGATGCGCGTCGTCCATGAGCTTGCGGAAGAACCTGGCGATGCCGTCGATCGCGCGCTTGGACGGCTCCCATTCGTCCCCGGGCTTGAACGAGTCGTAGTAGCTGCCACGAACCGACGTGATCAGCCCCATGATTCGCTCACCCGACACGGAGTCGATCGCCTCGCCCTCGGTAGACGCTCCGCCCGGGAGCGAATTGGCCCAGACTTTCACCGGGTGTTGATCCAAGTCCGGCGTGACGTAATCGTACTCCGGATAGATGTCCGTCACCGCGATCCGGAAGCGCAGAACCCCCTCGCCGGGCTCATCCACCACGGGATAGTCATCTTCGAACGCCGCAACTAGCGCGTCGCGCATGTATTGTGTGATCTCATTTAGCTTCTCGGGAGCCACCCAGGCGCCCTCGGAGCCCGGCCTGAGATGCACGACGACCGGATCGATCAGCAGGCGATCGTACTTGCCCAGGGACTGCGAATTCGTGCGATCGCCCCAGATGCGCGCATTCAGCCTGCTCCTGCGCCCACCGGGATCCACGTACTCCCAGATCGGGGCGTCTTCGGGGAGTTCCTCGAACCCGGAGTAGTCGGTCAGGAAGCCCGACTGGGGCGGCCCGCTGGCGCAGCCCGTGGCTGCCAGAACGCATACGGCGCCGGCGGCCAGCAGCAATCCCAACCATGAATGTGTCGTGACCATCTTGCTCATTTCTTGCTCCCGTTTTGGTGCGATTATCCGCGACAGCGCCTGGGCGGCACCGCTCAGAAGCTCATTTGCATTCGCAAGCCGTACACAATCGCCACGTCGTTGGCGTTCGACCCACCTGGGTCAACGATCACCTGCAGGTCCGGGGTGAGGTGCAGCCACGGCGCAAGCTCTATATTGTAGTAGAGTTCGACGCCCTGCTCGGAGGTGAGGCCCATCAGACTGGGCAGGTCGTCGCTCATATCCAGGAAGTAGTAGCCTATCCCATAGGTGTCGTTGTCACGGTTGGGGATGATCCCCTTGCCACCCACGCCCAGGCTGTAGAAGGCCTCGAACGGGTTGGCCTCTCCGCTCGACCAGCCGAGGCGGCCGAAAACGCCGATGCCCTGGCTGGGGTCCTCCTCCTCCGTGTAGAGGTACTGATCGAAGTTGTAATAGAGGCCCCAATCGTCGGGCCGTATCTCGGGATCACGAATCACGCCGCGGAGCGACCTGAGCGTGGACAACGGACCGCCGATACGTGCGTCCTGATCCAGCAGGCGGAAGTCTTTATTGCTGTAAACCGCTCCGAAACGCTGATGGCCCGGCAGGCCGAAGGGGCGGATGGTGAAATCCCACTCGGTGAAGAACGCGGTTCCCTGCGGCGCGTGAAACGCGGTGTCGAAGCCGCTCGTCGTCGGAGAGCCAAACGAGTCCAATGCGGTAAAGGACACCGTCAAGCCGTCGCTCGGTCGAAAGAAGATGGCTCCCGTTAGCGCCGTATACGGCGCGTACGGTAAGACGATCGGATTCGCCAACAAAGCCAGGTTCATGAACTGGGTGTTCTCGTTGTGGGCGAATACGTTCTGGTCCCCGCCCCGAAAGTCGATCTTGCCCACCGCGAAGCCGACGCGTTCCGAGAGGAACTGCGTAAACACGACGTCGGTGAGTGTCGTCATTCCGGGATCATCCGGCACGGGAAAGAGCGCGTCGGCGTTTGGTGACATCAGCGAGCCAACCTTGCCGTTGATACTCCTGCCGAACATCGTCTCGCCCTTCACCATGAGCATGCCGGCCGGCCAGAGCCCCATGCGAGCCGTGTCGAACTTGAGCGTATAATCGACCGACCCGGAGTAGCGGAACGCGTTGTTCGTGTCCGCGCCCCCGTGGGCATTGCCCTGGATGATCTGGGTGAGGTCGATCTCAAAGAAGATGCCGTCCTCGGCGAGCCGGCCGCGCCGGCCGCCCACTCCGCCGAGCAGCGCGTCACGCGTCCACATATCACTGTCGTAGTCGGGCAGCTTCGGGATCAGCGAGGGCATCTCGGCCTTCTTATCGCCGGGCGGCGCGTCGACCGACTCGCTCTCCGATTTCGTCTGGTCCGAAGCCGCATCGCTCTCCTGACCCATCACCGGCAGGTTTAGCGCCAGCCCCGCCGCGAGCAAGAGCAACCATATTTGTTTCATGTTCAAGACTCCGTCAGCCCAACGAAATGATACGACTCATTACTCCGTGACGTTGAACGCCGTCGACGATTTTACTCGGCGTTGGGACGGGTGTACAGCCCCGCACCGATGCTCACGCCTCAGTCGTCCCAGATGGATGTAGTGCGATGCTCAACGGGCTCGGCACCGAACGATTCTCGTCTGGCGGCCTGCCTCGGGGGGCCGTCGTGTCCACCTGCTCCGTATGCAGCAATGAGGTTTCATGGCCGCCATTGCGACCAAGGACCGGTCTGAAGATCTCGGATGTTGTTCTGCATCGTCTGGAGGTAATCCTCCAGACCAGGGGCATTGGCGCATGGATGAAAGACCATGCAGCGCAGACCACGATCGCGCAGCTCTTCCTCGGTTTTCCGATCGGGCGGAGCCTCACAGATCATCCATTTGGCCGGGTGCTCAACCAACAGGTTGTCCAACTCCTCCCACTGCTCCGCGACCGGCGCCTCGCCCGGCTCCCAGTGCAGGCTCTTCAGATTAAGACCGTAGCGTCGGGCGAAGTACTGGTACACCGGATGCGAGGCGAGCAATGGGACATCCCCGTGATCTGCCGTCAGGGCGGCAAGCTGCGCATCGAGAGATTCAAGGTCGCTCTCGAGGGCCTCGAAGTTCCGGCTCAGCTCCTCCGCCCGATCCGGCAGCCGCCTGGTCAGCGCGTCGCGAATGGCCGTCGCGTGCTGCACGGCCAGCGTGGGGTCCAGCCAAGTCGTGAAGGCTAAGTCGGTATGGGCGTGCTTGCCCTCGGGACCGTGAGCGTGCTTTATCGCCCCCTCCAGCTCGATGAACTCGTCCTGAAATGCTCTCGATGTATCGATCACTTTGGAGGCGGGCAGCGTTGCGTGGTCAACCCAGCGCGCGTACGACGCGCCGTTGAGCAGAATGAGATCGGCCTTCTGGTATGCGTTAATCGTGTCCGCGTCCGGTTGCCAGTACGCCGGATCCTCGCCCGTCGGAGCGGGGAAGACGATCTCGGCGGCGTCGCCCGCAATGCGCTCGGCGAAGTACTGGAGCGGATAGTTGACGACATAGACGGTCGGCTTCGCCGTCGCCGCGCCTTTCGCCGATGGCATGGCGGCTGACTGTTCCGACCGTTCGCAGCCGACGATTGCGAAGTACACAAGCAGCAATCCGAGACAAAGGGCTTGCCGGGATGCGTGCATTGTTAGGTCCTCCTCCACGGGACAAGCGTCGCAACCGTCACAAGACGAGCCCGCGCAGGATCTCGTCCACGTAGCGCGCCGTCAGTACCGTCAACAGCACCGTCAAGGGCAGGCTGACCAGCGCGATGGTCATCAACTCCGCCCCCAGCAGACCGGCGACCATAGAGCGGCTGCAGCCGAGCCGGAACATGGTCCGCATCTCCCCCTTGCGCAGGCGAAGGGACAGCATGACGATCAGCACCACCAGGAGGACGGTGGACAACGCCAATAGCCCGAACACACTGTTCAGAACGCCCTCCACGCGAAAGACAGTCGCCGTGAGGTCACGAATTACGTCCACCGGCCGCAGTATCTGACACGTCTCGTCGGGCGACTGGTATCGGCCCCGCAGAAGATCGGCCGACTTGCGGTCCGGCGGCACCGCGATCACAGCCGTGATGGGGAAGTTCGACGTGTCCCCGTGGAAATGGAATGAGCCGATGTTCGCGTCGGTGATTTCGTTGTACTGCGCGAGCTTAGCGTTGGCACGGTAGGTGTTGCCCTCTTTCTTCAGCAGCACATCGGGGTCCTGCACCTTCTCCAGGTCCTGATGGCCGTGGCCCAGACCGGCGATGATCCATCCCGTACGCACGTCCACGAACACCGCCTGATCATCCGGCGAATGGGTGCGCGCCAGCACGCCGCTCACCCGCATCTTGAGGGGGTACGTCCCAGCCAGGTCAAAGAGATTGTCCGGTGACGAAAGAACGTACTCGTCCGGTCCGACGCCCAGCGATTTCGCCGCGGCCGCGCCCAGCACGCAATCGCCGAGCCGTGTCATCTGACGGCCCCGTATCACCGCGAGCCCGCGAAAGTCGAAGTAATCGAGCGTCGTTCCCACGATTGTGTGCGGACCGGCCCGGAAACGCGTGTACACGGGAATCGCCAGGGCCAGTCCCGTATCCTCGATCCGCACGGCCTGGGTCATCGGGATAGGCTCCAGCGGCTTGGACTGGAAGTAGAGCGTGTCGATGGCGAGATCCAGCGAGCTGCCCTTGGAACCGACGACGAGCGGCGTTGACGTCGCTCGCGCCATCAAATCCCGCTCGGCGGCGTCGACCAACACCCGCAATGCCAGCGGAAGATACAGAATCAGGGAGATCGAGAGGACGAGGATGGCGGTCTTGACTTTGTGATAGGCGATGTAACGTGACGCGATGTAGAACGTCTCGTTCACTACACGCCCCCATCGTGGAATCGCCGGAAATCATCCACCTCGTCAAATCGATCCAGCAGACTCAGATCGTGCGTGACGACCAGCAACGTAGCCCCGGCTTGTTGCGCGTGTTGAATCAGGAGATCAAGGATGCGGTCCTTGTTGGCGGGATCGAGGTTGCCGGTCGGCTCGTCCGCCCGGATGAGTCGGGGCTCGGTCAGCAGGGCGCGGTTGATGCGGTAGCCGCCCTGGCTCCGATCAGGCTGAAGTCGTCAACCGCCTGCTGTTCGAGAACCTCTCGCTCGAGCGCCTGGTCCGCTTCTGCCACACGCGACCATTGCGAACCCGGAACTTCACGTTGCAGCCATCTAACTCCGCGCCGGCCAGGACCGACATACGTGGAACGCAGATGTAAGCGTCGCTTACTGGATCCTGGCACCCCAACGCGGCGGGTGAGAACATGTCCTTTCCAACGAGCCGTGCCCCAACGAGCGAGTCGCTCTCGAAGTGCAAGGGACGGGCCGCCTTGAGCGGCGCTCCCGAACATGACAGCGCTATCTTCCCCGTTCGGCCCACGTCAGGTACTCGCAGATGACCTGCAAGACGCTGTCTCGTGTCCGATCTGGCTGACCGTCTTCTCCCATCTTGTCACGCAGAACCACGCTCACGCGATTTGGAATGGTCAGACCGGCATGCGCCGACTCACGCTTGACCTTGCTCATCGCGGACTCACTCGTCGCCACCACAGTGACCTTGTCGAACCCGGACAAAAGGTCCTGGCGCGCGTTTTCGACCGCGTTCGACTGCCCGGTCCCCACCTCAATCGCGACTTGCCCACGACCTCTACGTGCTGCCACGTCCGCCGTGCCGTGTCGTCGCGGCGCTTCGAGTTCCACCCGATATCCCTGCTCCCCAAACCGGCGAGCGTAGAAGCGCTTCCAGTACTCGTGCGCCAGTGAACCACGGACCTGCTCCTTGTCATCAAGCCCCAACGCCCGTCTCGCATCTCTCGTCAAGCGCAACAACAGCTTGCGCGTTCTGCCGACGCTGACGACCTGGCATTCGAGCCACCCGCTCTCGATCAGTTCCTCTTTAAGAGCGATCCCACGTCCCACGCTCAGGCCCAGGCGCTTGAAGCGCACCTTCACGCCGTCGTTGCCATGTTCAATCACATCCTGGAGAAAGTGCAACGCGCCTTCGTCCAACCCTTCATCCGATACCTGAACCCGCTGAACGCGCCGGAATTCTCCACTCAGACTTGATCTCGCCGTTGAACCTGTCCCAGAACGCCGCACGAAGCGGCGCAGCACTTCATCGCTCACAGCTCCTTTGTCCACCAACCCGAGGTCGTCCCGAATCACCATGCTGAATACGGTTAATTCTCGGGTGTTTTGCGTTAACTGAATCTCTACTTGACTCCGGTTCGTAAGTACGGTACATGTTAGGCATTGCGTTTTCGCCTGTCAAGTTCGCCGAGGAGGCCCGCGATGCCTGACCACCAGCACCACAACCCGATCCCGGCCGTTATGAACGTCGGCCAGTTCATGGCCCGTTTCAGTCG
>SDBT01005996.1_pt1 | contig 20313 bp, 21 predicted proteins | sample 2277101 | NCBI WGS metagenome assembly SDBT01 (sample SAMN10404973, study PRJNA504765) | marine sediment metagenome | isolation source: marine sediment core GS10_PC15, 103 cmbsf | place: Arctic Ocean: Southern Knipovich Ridge | collected 2010 | reverse complement strand
ATTCTGATACTAAATTGGTCTTCCCTTCTTATGGATAGCCATACCAAAAGCTGCCTCAGCACCCTCTAAAACCATCTCTGATATTGTAGGGTGGCTATGCACAGTCTCACCTATATCATGAACTGTTAAACCATTTTTCATTGCCAGAGCAATTTCCGCAATCAATTCTGATGCTTCGACTCCAATACATGAGGCGCCAATAATTTTATGTGTTTTCTTATCAGCAAGAATCATTAGGAATCCTTCCTCTTCTCCCATACACTTAGCTTTGCCAAGGGAAGCATAAGGGAATAGACCCATGAGAACATCAATGCCCTTTTCTTTAGCAAGTTTCCTTCTTAATCCTATAGAACCGATGTTAGGAGATGTAAAAATTGTTGCCGGGATTACGGAATAATCAGTTGTCATTTTCTCTACTTTAAATCCACCAAGACTTACTAAAGCATTTGTTACAGCAATCTTTCCTTCATAGCTTGCGACATGAGCAAGCATTAATCCCCCAGTAACATCCCCAATGGCATAAATTCCTTTCACAGATGTTTCTAAAGTTTTAGGATTACATTTAATTGATCCTCTAATAGTTTTAATTCCTAATTCTTCTAATCCTAAATTATTGGATTCTTTTGCCCTTCCTATCGATACAAGACATAGATCTGCATCGTAAATAAATTTTTCAGCATTCTCTCGTTGATTTCTAGGGATCTCTGCTGAACAGGTAATAATTCTAACTCCGAAGTCGGTATTTTCAACCGATAATACTGCTTGAGATGTGTGTATTTTTATTCCAATAGAGTCAAATTTTTTTTGGAGTAGCTTGACAATCATTGGTTCTTCAGTAGCTAAAGGGCTTGGAAGGAATTCGAAGATCTCAACCCTACTTCCGAAAGCTTTAAAAATATTAGCAAATTCGCAACCAATTACTCCTGCACCTATTATTAATAGCTTCTTAGGTACAGTCTTAAAATTAGGATCCAAAATATCGTCGCTAGTTAAAATTCTTTTGTGATCTATATTAAAGGAAGGAATTATAGCAGGGGATGATCCAGTTGCTATAATAACTCTTTTTGCTTTTATATTTTGCGTAATTTCTCCATCAATTGATATTTCAAAGCTGTCAACTGCATTTCCACCAGTAATTTTCCCGAATCCCATAAAAACATCGTTTTTCCAAGCCTTTTCTAAGTTAGCAATCCCATCTACTAATTCTTTAACTACTCTATTTTTCCTTTCAACGGCTTTAGCAAAGTTTAAGCTGAAATCTTTAATTTCAATCCCAAATTCTCCCGCTTTTTTATGTATATCTTCGATTAAATGAGCCGATGAATATAATGCTTTCGTTGGGATGCACCCCCAATTTAAACATGTACCCCCTAAATTTTTCTTCTCAATTAAGGCAACTTTAGCTCCATATTGAGCAGCTCTAATTGCTGCTATGTATCCCCCTGGTCCGGCCCCAATTATAGCTAAATCATATAGATTTTCTGTCAAGTTTTCCCCAACAAGGCTAATAACTAATAGTAAAGTTCCAATTTAATAATATTAAATTTGGAATTATATTAAATTTATTTAACATAGTAATTTGAATGTAAGTAAAAATAATATTTCAAAATATAGCAAAATGGTGTTATATTGTTCATTAAAAATCATTCTCAATTAATTAACAAAAGTCTGAATGAAACTAATTTATTCTTTAGAAAACTAGGTTTAAGTTGTATAGAAGCAGCTCTAAACGCAGTTAAGCCTAAAAATTTGATAGAGAATTCTATTAAAATTGAGAATAACAATTTAATGATAAAAGGTGATATTTTCAACCTAAATAAGTTTAAGAAAATATTTATAATCGGTGGTGGAAAATGCACTGCTGAAATGGCATTTTCTCTAGAGAATATTTTGTTAGATGTACCCGATATAAATTATGAAGGAATAATAAATATTCCTGAAGGTTTAGAAGTTAAAGAATCGGAAACAAAAAAAATTCGTATTAATTTCGCCACTCATCCAATTCCTAACAAAAAAGGTTTGGTGGGAACTAAAAAAATGATGGAACTCATAAGTCAGTCTTCCAAAGAAGATTTGATAATATGCTTAATTTCCGGAGGGGGATCTGCCTTATTGCCTTTACCAAAAAAAGGTATAACATTAAAAAATTTGCAAAAAATTAATTCATATCTTTTAGCTTCTGGTGCATCTATTCATGAGATTAATACAATCCGGAAACATCTATCAGATTTTAAGGGAGGAAACCTTGCGAAGAAAGTGGCTAATTTAAGCGGGGCGAGTTTAATATCATTTATAATTTCAGATGTCGTGGGAGATAATTTAGATTCTATTGCATCCGGCCCTACTGTACCTGACTTGTCTACATATGAAGATGCTATTGAAATTCTAAAAAAATATGTACTTTATGAAAAAATTCCGACAAATGTTAAGGAAATTTTAATTAAAGGTTTAAACAATAAAGAATTGGAAACTCCCAAACCTAACGATAATTGTTTTAATAACGTTCATAATTATTTAATAGGAAGTGTAAATTCAGCTGTTCAATTTATAATGAAAACTTTAAAAAAACATTCTTTCGAACCTGATTATTTTTCTAATGAAATTATAGGGGAAGCTCAAGAATTTGGTAAAAAACTCTATCGAATTATTTCTCATAAAATGGAGGAGTATCAAAACAGTAAAAATAAAATTGCGTTAATAGGTACGGGAGAATTAACTGTTACTATTAAAGGAACTGGCATTGGTGGAAGAAATCAAGAGATGTTATTAAGTTATTTAAATTGCAGTAAAGGTGAGAATCTTGATTATAATATTTTAATTATTGGTGTTAACTTAGACGGTATAGAAGGTAATAGTAAGGCAATGGGAGCATTAGTTGATAATCATATTTTATATCGCATTAATGAGACAAGTATTAATACCCAAGAATATTTAAACAACAACAATTCTAATGGTTTGTTCAAGATATTGGAAAGCGAAATAATAACGGGTCCAACAGGATGCAATGTCAATGATTTATTACTCATTTTAATTCAAACATAAAATAAATAATAATTTATACCAAGATCTTCATAAGATATATGATCAATGAAAAAAAATAAGAGAGATGTAGGTCTAAAAGGAATTTCAACTGATTTTCTAAAAATGTGTCCCGCTTGCGGATATACATTCAGAACCTTTGAGAAAAGAAGTCAAGAAAAAGTAGAAAAATGCCCAATGTGTGGTTATAAATTTATCGAACCTAATGTTTTGCCTCAAAAACCCAACGATTTTAACAAAAAATATATTTAACTAAAATCCCTAAAAAATTGAATGTCGACGGTTTTTATATAAATTTTATCTTTCCTAAAAAGGCTTTTTAATTAAATACTAAGGTATTTTAATTAAGTTTATCAATAACTTAAATACTAAGGTATTTTAATTAAGTATTATCAATAACTTTTTTTATTAAACTAATATTAAAAATCTAATAATAAATTTTAAAAAAAAAAAATTTAAAATGAAATAATATGGCGCGAAAGAAAAAAGAGAAAAAAACATCCGGAAGTACCGGATTTGGTGCAGAAGAACGAGAAGAAGCATTAGAAGCTGAGGGTTTAAGAAGAACAGACATGGACGACGGTCGTGTAGAGTTAGTAGACAGAAATACAAAAACTGAATATATTGAAACTTACGATGAGGATACCGGTGAACTTGAAGGAGCTATTTACTTAAAAGATGGTGATAGGACAGGATTATTAGCTTTAGTTAAAATAATCGAAGAAGTGGATGTAGAACAAGATCACGATGCTAATCTAGGAAGTATAGGATTTAGTGGAAAATTAAATGTTGAAAATCCAAGTAAAACTGACAGGCTCTGGGATATTGACATAAGTCTTAAAAATATTGAAAGTACTAATTTAAAATCAAGCGAGATTAAGATCCAAGAATTAGGGATTACTGAGGGAGACAATGTTGATTCACGAGATTTTAAAATCTCTGGAGAAGCTAAAAATCTGCTCTTAGTTAAAGAATATATAAATACATTGCCCGATGCTGATAATATTTTAAATATAAACGATTTAGAAAACCATATTGTACAATTAAAAGATCAGTCTGCTAAAGCTGAAGAACTCCCGGAAAGTGAAGAAGAGGAAGAAGAAGATGATGGCGGAGCTGAAGGTTTAGAATCATTTGGAATTTCTATTGATGTGGAGAACAGGGTTACATTCGCAATTGCTATGGTAAGTATGTTTGAGAAACCAATTAAAAATGTTAAAGTGGTTAAGAACATTCCAGAAGAATTTTCAACGGCTTCGATTACAGATTCATCAATTGGCAATGCTGAAGTTGAAGGAGATCAAGTTATTTGGAATATCGACATTTTAGATCCTGAGACTACAGTTATTTGTAAGTTTACTTCTGATATAATGGTTTCTGATATAGCAGCTAGAAATACTGGAACAATTGACGTTACATATGAAGCGTCCTCTTCATTTGCAGAAGGATTAGGTATAGATAAATTCGATGCGTATACAAGCAATAAGTTTTATGTCGATATCATGGAACGGGATGAAGAACCAGGAGTATGGGATTGTAAATTAGTTTTTGAAAATACTTCAGAATTCTTAGTCCAGCTCTTTAATGCGGATGTCTACTCCCGTGATGACGAAGGTACAAAATTTGTAGATATTGATCCAAACGATGTTCCAGTATTGCCTTCTGGGGCTTCATGGCATTCTACAAAATGGAATTATGAATCCGATGATTATCCGGGCTTCAGGAAACTGTTAGAATTTAGAGTAATGCCTGATTTTCAAACAGTTGTTAATGGTTCAATAGCTATCTCCGATGTTGAATTATCTGTTGCTAGTATGACAGGTGAGACACTATATACTCTCTCTGAAAATGCCGAACCTACAATAAAAGAAATAGAAGCGAAATTAATCCAAATTCCTACTTTTAAAGAAACTGATGTTATCGCTGTACATAAATTAACAAATAATGGTTCTGCTCCTCTTAATGAAGTGAGTATTCAACACCAACTTTTCACAGACGAATTTCAACCCCCAACCGCAGATGAAGTTAAACTTCTTATGAATGGTAGTGAGGTTGATTTATCACCTGACGCAATTGTGTTTGATGATAATATCCTTAAAATCGAGCTTACAGATTTAAAAGATACTGATGCCGGTATGTTTGAACCGGAATCAACTATAGAAATTCAATACCCAATTCATTGTATTAACCCAGCAAGAGATACTAGGTTTGAAACTGAAGTTGTTCAATTAGCTAATACATATCCTGTAAGTAATGAGCTGGAAGTTAGACCAGAAGTTCCTGTAATTGAGGCTGTTCACCTAAGACGGAAGTTTAGAATTTCTAAGGAGGTAATCGCCATTGGTGAACTAGGAAATTACCAGATTGTATTAGGTATTAAAAACATTGGTGATATGGCACTACCAAATCTAGTTCTGTTGGATAAAGTACCTGATAATTTCGAATATGGAGACTTTAACGAAAAGCCTGAAATTACAGACGAAGTTGGATCAGATACATTAAAATGGGCTATTGAATCGTTAGAAGAAGCCGAAGAAAAAGAATATACCTACGAAATTCATGGTAAAGGAGAATACTCTCCAAGTGACGCCCAATTAGGGTTCTAAAATTTACTAATATTTTTTTTTTATTTTATTTATATTTTCTATATTATTTTTAAATTTAAATATGAGATATTTCTAATCCTTTATCAACAAAATTATAGTCAATAATTTTTCCGGGTTGTTGGCTTAATAGTTCTTTAATTTTTTCTCTTGATTTTGGATTTGTTAACCAAATCATACAACCACCTCCTCCAGCTCCACATATTCGCCCTCCTATTCCTCCATTATTTAGGACTAAATTGTTAAGTTCTGTCATATAATCAGTTACCATTAATGGATTAAACTTTGTTTTAACTAAAAAATCTTCAGTTAATAATTCACCGAATCGCTCGAAATCTTCAGAATATAAAGAATCTCTCATATTATATGCAATTTCTTTTAATTTATCTAATGATTCTTTTGATTTATTTTTTTCTTCTAAATATGATTTTACCTGTTCCTTTACCATATCACCACTTGTATGAAGTTCTCCTGTATAAAATAATAAAAGATTATTCTCTATCTTACTCTTAAATGCTTCAGATACTTTTAATCTCTCAATTCTAACATCTGAATTACCTAAGAACTTAAGACCATTAAATCCTCCATGAACAGATGTATATTGGTCTTGTCTACCACCTGTATTTTTTAAGATTTTATCTTCTACTTCAAATGCCTTTTCTGCTATTTCATTTAAACTAATTGTTTTTTTTTGTAATTCTAAGATACCTGAGATTAGAGATGTACACAGACTTGCAGATGCTCCAAGACCCGCTTTCTTAGGCGCATCCCCATGCATATAAATATCAATTCCAATATTAGGCTTCAAGTAATAAATAATTGCCTTAATTAAATCCTTAGAATATTCTTCGGAATCATTATGCAAAATATTTTTTAATTTATAAGAAGATGATCTATCGCTTGAGAAAATACTAATTGTCGCATCTTCTCTAATACTCAGAATGCTCCGAATATATTTATCTATAGAAACATTAATAACGTAGCCTCCAAACTCGGAAGAATACGGCTCAACATCAGTTGCGCCCCCTCCAATCTCAATTCTTACAGGCGTCTTGCTTAATATCATTTCTACATAATTTCCTTTCTATAATATATGATTGTTTCAACTAATATTCCATAATGATGGATTAACTATTTTTTCAGGTATATCTGAAAATTCTTCTACTATTATCTGTCGTAATTCATTTGTTAAAGGTTTTTCCTCTAATAATTTTAAGTTCATTTTTAATTGTTCTAATTTTTCCATTCCTATTACCATACTATTCACTTCTGGTAAATCTCTAACAAATGTGAATGCTAAATTAGCAATTTCTATTTTATAATTCTCAACAATATTATATAATCTTGTCAATACATCTTTCGCCATAATTAATTCTTTAGGTAAATTAGCTGGTGAAATAAAGAAAAGACCTTGTAAAAAAATAAGAGAATCCAAATCCAAAAATGAATCAACTTATCATCTTGTCGCTAAAAACTTGGTTTATTCGACTCTTCCGAAAAGTAGCATTGAACTAATTTCTTTAGAGGAACGCATTGAGAACCGGAGAGCTGACGTTTTTATTAAGTATTTGGACGGAAAACGAGTGGCAATAGAAGTTCAGAATTCCTATATTAAAGTAGGGGATCTCATACAGCGTACGAAAGATTATAACAAACTAGGGATTTATGTGCTCTGGATTCTTAGCGGAGAGGGTCCGTGTGTCGCATCTAAAAAGTACTCGCAAAATACAAAAAATGTAATGATTAACTCGTTAGAAAATTACCTTCATTTAAAAAATCTTATTAAAACACCTTTTTTTTATCTTGCGGCATATTTCACTTAATTAAGTAAAAGGATCTTTTATAATAAAGCACAAATAAAGCACAAATATTTAAATAGTTGTCTAATAAATTGATCTTTGTTTCAAAATCCAATTTTAAAAAAAAACTAAATAATGAGGGAGAAAATATGGTTTATGTTGTGGTAACTAGTGTATATCCAGCTACTTTAGCAGAAGAAGCTGGAAAAAAATATATCGAAGTTATGAAAAAATATCCTATAGACAAATCTATAGAAAAGCTTACGGTTCCTGTGGCTGCAAAACAGACTTTAGAGGGCATATATGTTTTAGCTATTACTACTGTTAAACAAGGCAAAATTAAAGAAGTTATGGATATAGAATCTAAACGAATGCTCGAATTCGGTAAACTTGAAGGATATAAATATTCAATTGAGATTATGTATGATGTGGTAGAAGCCATGGGATTATTAGGAATGGAAGCTCCTGTCTAGGCTCCATCAGGAGTGAAAATTTCAAATTTACCTTGCAAATTCTTTTTTTTTTTTAGTATTTAATTATTTACTATTTTTTTTTTATTTTATTTATATTTTCTATATTATTTTTAAATTTTTTTTTATTGATTATTTTTAAATTGTTCTTATTTTATGTTTACAAAATGGTTAAATAGATTTATTTAGTCTTATTTTATATGAAATAAGTAAGTAAAATTTAACGAAAATTCTCAAGCTATCAGAAAATCTAAAAAATATGATTAGAAAACGCTTTCATCAATATTGGGTTTTTGAATGTCCCGATGCAATAATGACATGTTCAGTATTAAAATGTCCAAAAAAATCCTACATGGTTTTTGGTGGACATGATAAAACCTTGTATCTTATGAATGATGAGTTAATGATACTCGCTGATGTTGAGTTCGATGGTTGGTGCAGGTGTACTTATCCTATTGACATTGATGGTGATGGATGTGACGATTTATTAGTTGGAACTGGAGAAGGTAGATTTTTAGTATTGAAATTTGATAAAAAATCTCAAAAATTAACAGGGATAATGAATTATAAGTCAGAGGGAAAAATTAATACTTGCGTGGCTGGAGACTTATACAGAGATGGGAACATTGAATTAATCTTTGGTGGAGAAAATAAGAAACTCTTTATCTTAAAAGATATTTACTCAAAGAAGCCTATCGAGACATTTTATTATGATTCCTGGGTTACGAGTTGTACTTTAGGATTTCTTAAATTTCCGAAATCCACTTTGCCAACATATTGCCTACTAATTGGTACTAAAAACGGACTTCTTCAATTAATTCAAATCCAAGATAATAAACCGGATATTATTTGGCAACAAAATGTCCATTCTTCGGTAAACGATATCAAAATTGGGGATGTTACTAATGATGGTTATAATGAAATAATTGTGGCCTCAGACGATTCTTACGTAAAAATTTATAATTGTGAAGGAAAACGATTAAAGTTCATCAAGATCGAAAAAGATAAATCAATATCAAAGTCTAAACGTCATAAATTATTAAACCGTCCTACAAAACTGCTTATTCATGATATTGATGGTGATAAAGCAAATGAGATTGTTGTAGGTTGCGCAGATGGAATTTTAAGAGTTTTTCATAATAAAAATTTAAATTCTACGAGTTTTGATTTAAAGTGGAAAAATAAAACAGCAAGTTCGATCAAAAGTGTTTGTCCCTTAATCGAAGTTCAAGATGGCAAAAATGTGACTCATATTCTTTTTGGCGGTTATGACAGAACACTGCGTAATATTTCAGATTTTGAATGGGGGAATTTGCCTTTTCTAAAAATACGTCAAAGATTTAAAATTCCTGAAATTCCATTAATAAAACCAACCATAGATGGAGAAAATGGGGGAATCGAAGAGGAATCTACTAATTTAAGAGGTTATATTACAAAACTATTAGGAGATCATGGGTTTTTCTTGACACTTGATTTGCTAATAAATAACTTATTGGAAAAAGGATATAAAAAAAAGGAAATTGAAGATGAAATAGAATTAATGAAAACTGAAAAATTTATGCGTTATGGAAAAACTGATGTTCAAGTGTGGAGCTTAGTAAACGAAGATATTGATGATGCCATTAGTAATGAATTACAAGACTCAAAAAAAGGTAATTCCGAAAAACCAAGAAAAAAAAAAACGTAAAAAATTCTCTAATTATTGTTTTTAATCAAAAATAATTTAGATTAAAATAAAAAGTTAATGGCTTGATTCTTGTTTCTTAACGAAGTAATCCCTTATTTCATTCTTATAAGACCTAAACTGCGAGATTTCAGTAAAATCCTTATTATTATATCGTTGAAGGAAAGTTTCCATTATTGGCTCTAATTTTCCTAGAAATCGCTTCACATATTTATCAGGATTTTTCTTTTTCTTTTCTGTTAACCCATACATGATAATAGTTTCCTTTAACTTATTATCAATGGGTTTAACTTTATCCATCTTAAAGATAAATAAAATTTTACCTGATTCTAAATATTCCAATGAATTATTATTAAATGCTGTCTCTGCAAAAGAACTGATTGCTGAAATAAAAGCACCCCTTAAGTCTTTTTTATCATCCAATTCTTTTTGTGCAGGGAGTGAAGTAAAATTATGACTGACCAATACAAAACCTCGAAAAACAATGCCAATCTCATAAATCTCTCTCAATTAAAACCAGTTTGCTTTTTTTTATACTAGAACAAAATTCGCGGATTAATTTATTAAAAAAAATTATTCTATATATAATTATATCTATTTAACTTTTTAACAATTTAAACAAGAAGCTGGTTAATTATGTGAATTTTGCATATTTTTAAAGTAAAATTCCCACTAAATCATATTCGAATTGTTCAAATTGACTTATCTCTAGAAAACTACTATTTTCATATCGATTTATAAATAGAGTTAAAATAGGATCAATTTTTTTGATAAATAATTTGACAAGCTTATCGGGATTTTTTTTACTTTTTCCTATTAAACCGTAAATAATTATCGGTTCTTTAAAATCACTATCTTTGGCTTTTATTTCACCAATTCGAAATGTAAATAAAAATTTTCCTGATTCCAAATACTCTAAAGCATTATTTTTAAAGCTTTTTGATACAAATGAACTAATCGCTGAAATAAAAGATCCTCTAAGATCTTTATGGGGCTCCAATCTTTCTTTTTTTAGTCCAGGCAAATCATTAAAATGATGATTTACTAAAATTGTACCTCTAAAAACAATTCCTATTTCATAAATATCTTTCATTTCTGAATCCTCAATTTTATTCTATTGAATGGTATTTTGAAATATTATTTTATGCTTAAAAGTAAAAACTTTAAATTAAGTATTTAAAAGTATAATCGTTTGGTCAGATACAATATTCTAAAAGTTCTCTAATTTCCTTAAACTTTTCATAAGCTTTTTCTCTATCACCTTTTTTCAAAGCCTCTATTGCTTCATTGTTTAATTTGTTAATAGCAATTTTGATTTCTTCATTTTTGTATATCTCTAGAAGTTTATAATGGTAATCTGTTGTTTTCGATTCCATATTTCCTACATTCCATTTAATTAAATGCCCACTCATAGATTCTGATGCGTCGTCAGGTAAAAATTCTCTCGGTGTTTTTATTAAATGAATGTAATACAGTGGAATAATGTCCTCTACAACTACACCATTTATCATTTCTTTATATGGATTTGTAAAGGGAAGTTTTGCGTCATAAATTCCCTGAACTTCAAGAGGAGATAGATTAGAATGGGTTTTTATTATTTTCAGATCATCTTTAACTATGAAAATTATTGTTCGAGAGACCCTTCGTCTTAAATCATAATTAATTTCGATTTTTTCTTTTGGATCAATATCATTAAATTGCCATTTTAGCTCCAAGCCTTCCTTTGTAAGATTATATTCGGGTAATTCCTTAACTGTTTTTCCATTAAGTTCTATAGAATTTATTTCAAAATTGTAAGGTATGAGGTCTGTAAGAATTGCCTCTTCGATCGGATCTTCAAAAGGATTTTCAAAACCAGTTTGAACATTGAATTCTAATGGTTCATCTTCTTTCTCGGATTTTTGGACTTTTTTATTTTGATCAAATCCAACTATTTCACCGGAAGTGCTTTTTAAAAGAGATTTATTAGAAATATCGTCTTTAACATCAACTCTATGCTCGTCCAATAAAGAGCTAATTTGATTTAATACTCCATCTATATCATCCGATAAATCACCCAAAATATCGTTAACAGAAAATTCTTCAACTAAAGGGAGAACTTTTTCGTCGAATTCAATAAATTTTTCAAGTTCTTTTGCTTGTTTAGCTAATAACTCCAATTCTTTCTTTTTAGCTGCGTCTTCATCTTCAATATCTTTTTTAATATCTTCTAAAATCTTATTGAATTTTTTTACAAGATCTTCAATATTTTTTGATTCTGCAATTTGTAAAATTTTCTCGCAAATACCTAAAGCAGTTAATAAGTTATTATTCTTAAGATTTTCATTTAAATCTTCCTCCAATCTTTCTATTTCTTCAAGCTCCTTCCTTAAATCACCTCCTTTTTGCTTTCCTAAATCCTTAACGCTTGAAATGACATGTTTGGCATCTGGAAATGCTTCGGGGAACTCTTGGAAATACTCCTCATATTTTTGAATTAATTCTTGAGCAATTTTTTGAGCTTCTAAGGTCTCGTTTTCAGCAAGAAGAGTATCAAATTTTTGCTTTACTTCTTTACTGTCTGTTTTCACAGCATCAATCTTTTCTTTTGAGTAAAACTTTTTTCCGTATTTGTCAATAAATTTTCTTTGTTCTTTTATTATGTATTGAAAATCACCTTTCTCTGCTTCACCAATAATCTTGTATGCAAAATCAATTGCCGGCTCAATTTCTGCTAATCTAAAGTGGTGTCCTTTATTAAGGTCAAAATAATCGATTTGTTCAATCAATTCGAGCTGTTCCATTCTATTTAAATCAGATGGCATATCTTATTATTCCTCCATTTTAGTTAAAATTGTTTTGTATATCTCGAAAGCATCGTAGTATTTATTTTTATTTACAAACGCAATACCTTTTCTGCTTAGATTAATTAATTCAACTGTAGAGTCCTCTAATCTTTTCAATTCCTCTTGTTCTCTTTTCTTTGCTTCTTCTACATCCTTTATTTCTCTCTTAAGTTGCTCTAAAATTTTTTGATATTTATCAACTAAATCGATTTTATTATTTTTTTCACAAAGCTCGATAATATTCTCGCAAATAGTTAATGCTTTTTCCAGATTTTTAATACTTCGATTATGCTTAAATTCTCTTTCAAGTTTTGCCAATTCATTTCGAAAATTAAGTTCCCTCTCAGCATCTTCTAAAATTGTTGTGTATTTTCTTACTAAATCGCTTCTCCTAACTTTCTTAGTAATAGGGATGATTTCTTGGCAATTATTAATTAGAGCCTGTAAGTTATCTTTTTCTTGATTAATTTTTATCTCGCCTTCTAAATTTGCTAATTTCTGTAGTAATTTATTGTAATCTTTTTCTGCGTCAAAGATTTCCTTACGAAAATCTATTAATCTTTTATTGTATACTCTATCTTCTTCTTTTCGAATTAATTCAATCATCTCATCGACTTTTGCAACTGCTTCCTCAAATTGAAATCTATTCTTTAATCTTGAACTTTCTTTCAATGCGTCTTCGATGATTTCTATGGTTTTTTCATTTAATTTTTCCTCAACGAAATAAAATTTATAATCGAATCGTTTTTGAGCACCGTTAACAATCGTACATGAACTTATAACAATATTCTTGTAAGTATTTCGCCAGGATGAAAGATTTTTTTGAAAACCAGCTTTTTTGATTCTATCCGTCGCATCTATTCTCTCAAATTTCTCAATAATGCCTTCTTTGAACGCGTTCTCAAAATATTTTAACAGGTAAGCTCTTAATTCTTCTTCTCTTCCTAAAAGAAGTTTTATATTTTTTTCTATGATTTCCTTAATTTGTAAGCTCAATTTTGAGCACTACTCCATAATTACTCTTTTAAACAATTCAGTTCTTATTTTAATATATATTATTATAAGAGAAATTTGATATTAATAAATTTTTTTCAAAAATAAAACCTTTTTAAAAGTATAGGTTTCAAAATTTTCGATAAATCATAATTGAATTTAGTCATAATTACATTTAGTCCCGGATCCTAAATCTCACTATGACAAAAATTTTTACATTAATTTAGCATTTAATGTATTATGAGTAAACAAAATACTTTAGATACTAACTTAAATATTAAATTTGATGAAAAAATTAAAGAATTAGAAGAATCTTTACCGAAAGGTACTCCAGATGCAAACTGTTCTGCTTTAACATTAACACACACATTAAATGTTCTTGGTAACCCCGAATTTAATAGTTTCTACTTTAATAATTTGGCAATTCCCCTTGGAGGGGGTTACGGTGGTTTTAAATCGATAAAAGGGTGGAAACCACCCTGCGGTGCGGTGAGTGGGGGTTGTATGGCCATAGGTATAATTATGGGTGGTCAGGAAAGATTAGACTTTAAGGATCACATGAAGACTTATCAAAAAACGGCAAATTTTGTTCATCTCTTTGAAAAAGAATTCGGCTCCGTAGCTTGCCACGATCTATGCGGTACAGATTTTAATGATATAAGTCAAATCAATGAATATATGAAGAAGGACATCTGGGGAAAGAAATGCTATAAATTTGTTGTGTTTGCGGTTGACCAAATAAGAAAAATCATGGCGTCTGAGTTAAAAAAAAAATGGCAATAATAAAATCCATTACACTATATTTTCTCTAGTTTTTATTTATAATTATCATTGAATCGTAAAATTTTTTAAAAGAATAATGTCTAAATTTTATTATATTATTATTTTTAATTTAAAAATTTTTTAAACAGATTTTCATAAAGTGAAATTAAGCATGGAAGAAGGCGGTCGAAAATGTCCATACTGTTCGCAAGTTTTGAAGCATCCCTACTGGCAGCACGTCCAATCAAAACACTCAGATGAATACGCTAAAAATGAAACATGGGTACAACTATATAAAGATTATTCCTCTATGGGGATGGAAAAATCAATGTGTTTAATGGTAATCTCCGAGCTATTTAATGCTCCCCAAGACGATATTGAATCCTACTTGAAAAACAACAACATTTTATAATCTTATTTTTTAGATTTTTTGCTATTACTCTATCATGAGAATTCAGTAATATTAGTAATATGTATTAAGTGATTTAGATGAATTAGATGAAATTGAAACGAAATTTTTTGAATACAATAAAAATAATGAAAGAATAAGTATATTTAATTTTAAATTTAATAATTTTGAAGCTCGAATATTATTATCTAAGGCAATTTTTCTGTTACAAGATTGGAATTTCAAAGAAGCTAAAGGAACATTCATTAAATCTAATGAAATTTATAAGAACCTTTCGAAAAGTATTTTCACTACGGATGAATCTAAATCAATTTTTACATTATATTATGGAATATGTAATATGTTTCAAAATAAAATTGCTCTGATTGAATCAACAGTTAAAAGTGGAAGTCCTCCATTGGAAAAAGTTAATGAAAAACTGAAAATTGAAATCGAGAGCATATTAGGAAGACTTCCTTTAGATTCCTCTAAGCTTCTGAGGTTAAAAACTCAGATCGAGAAGATCTTTATAAGCCCTAATAACATTGTTAAGCAAATTAAATTGGAATCACCAACCTTGTTTTGCAGAACAGAACCCGTCTTAGGAAAAAAAGTTTTAAAGGAAGTGATTTATAATAGTATTTCACCAGAAGGGCAAATAAATCAAAATTATCAAGAGGTATTTGAATGGGATTCCCAGAATCGGATCAAGGATAGTGATCCTTTAGAATTAACAATTGCATCGATATTATATCTTTTAGAATTATACTTTATTGATGAAAATGTTAATTTTAATTATACAATACGAATTAATGCTCCAGAAGTAGTCAATTATGAAATAATACCAAAGCCAAATCAAATTGGAAGAGTACAGTTTTGTTTCGAAATAAGGAGTAATGAATTTAAAGGACTTAGAGCAATAGAATTAAATCTAAAATTGAATGATATATGTGCCAGGATGTTAACTTTAAAATTACTTGCTTATCATGAATACGATGAGGATTTTATTTCAAATTCAAAAATAATAAATAAGTTCATAGATACTAAAGATCCAGAATCTACATCCTATCTTAAAAAACTGATGTATGATTGTTTTGAACAATTTGAAATCTATAATAAAGATAATCTACGGAATTTTTGTAAGATCATTAGCGCAGTAGTCTATTTAATGCATTTAAATGATGAGGAACATAATATTTTGCAAGAATCTGCTGAAGAATTTTGGGAAAAACATAAAGATGGTCGAATGGAAATGGAAAAAAAATGGTTTCAACCAAAATTATATAAGTTTCTAGTTGATACTTTTAAAAAAAATAATGTTGTAAAGGAACCTGAATTAACAAGAGGAAATATCGATTTTCTTGTCTTTAATATTCCTATTGAAGCAAAATGCTATAATGATAGAAGAAATCCTAATAGTAAGGAAAAAAAGGGTTTGACATTACTCAATGAAGAAATTTCTCAATTATTTCAATATGTATCACATACTAATCTTGGAGTCCTGGTTTTATACGATTTTAGAGACAAAGAGATCAAAAAAGATTACAAACAAGATTCTATAACGGAAAGAATCGAATTTAAACTCAAAGGTGAAAAATTAATATTTAAATTTGTAATATTAAGAAAATTGACTCCGACTGAGATAAAAAAATTAAAAAACTAATCTGGACCATATTTTGATAAAATTTTTTAAAATTCATTGATAAAAAGTTCCCCCGATGATATTCCATTATTGTGCATAAGTTTTGAAGTAAATTTTAATGATTTAAATTAAGAAAAAACATTGGAATTTATAATGAAAATTAGACTCAACAAGATCATACATTAACTGAAGTTAAATCTACTCTATTTGTAAGAAAAAAAATAAAAAATCCTTCTAATTCCTCTTCTCAGCGGATGAAAATCTATTATGTTCTTCAATAATTTAAAGCTTTTTTTAATAGCTGCATCTATTGTTTTCTTTATTGATACCCATTAGATATAACCCATCCTGAGAGGGGAAAGGATGTTCTTTTAGTCCAAGTTCTAAAAATCAATCAGTATCATCTTTTAAGTAATAGTCCATGAATTTTCACTCTATTTAAAAAACTAGTTGCTGCTTAATAATGATAATATATATTATTAGTTTATTTAAATTTAAATATAAACGGGAATTTAATACACTCTAAATTAGAAAATTAATCCAGTTTTTATTTTTATATAATAATAAATAATATTCAATTTACTTGTTTGCATAAAGATGATTTCAAATTCATTAAATTCTTAGGTAAAGATTGAAAGACTGCATATGTTAATAGATGATTTAATAATCTTGGGAAGGGCTGTACCAGTATTATTAAAAGATCAACGTAAAACAATCTGTACAACGGGATATTCTCATAAATTAGGATTTGTAAGAGTATATCCTACATATTATTTCGATGATATTCATGTATGGGATATAGTCTCAATTGAAGTACGAAAAGACAGTCGTGATAATAGGTGTGAATCATATAAAAAAGTCGCAAATGCAAAATTTACAAAGATAAAAACAATTAAAAGAGATACAAGAGGTAAGGAAACTTTATTAGAATCAATTTATCAAGAATGTTGTACAAATGATTTAAATGCAAAGAGAAGAAGCTTGGCCGTCATTAAACCTCAAATAGAAGGATGTTATTTTAAAGAAACAGATGCGACTGAAGAAGGTAAATTAATAACTTTGAGTTTAGAAGATTTTTTTAAAAATGGTAAATCAAAATCAATATCAAGTAAAAAACCTCTACATGTAAAAAGTAATTTTAATGTAATTCCTTACTTGGAATATAGATGTTGTAATAGTTGTAATAATATAAATCCTCATAAGCAACAAGTATTAGAATGGGGTGGATATAGATGGATACAGAAAAATCCAGATAACATAGATCAATTGTGGGATAATTTTCGGATTTTTGATGATGAATGGTATAAATATTTTTTCATTGGTAATCTACGTGATCAAAGAAATTCCTGCTAATAATTAATATTTTAAGAGGAAAAAAAAATAATAATATTCAAAGAGAAGTAGGAAAAATTTTATACAATCCAAAGAAAAAGAGTAGGACTATGCAAACAACTTTAAATGATATTTTATAAGTATGATTCGAAATAATTAACAATAATTTAGTATTATATTAACAAAAGAAATTGCTCAAAAGTTTTTTAAGGTGGATAAAAAGATGAAGATTAAAATTTCAAAAATTAAGGTTGGAAAATATTCGATTCGAGAAAAAATTGAAGAAGAACATATAAAGGAAATTCGAAACAGTTTTGAAATTGATGGTCAATGGAATCCAATAATTGTCAGACCAGATGGAGAAGGAAATTATGAATTAATCGGGGGTCATTATCGTGTTCAAGCAGCAAAAGAATTAGGTTGGCCTGAGATTGAAGCAACAATAAAGGATTTGGATAATTTGGATGCAGATGTGTTATCTTTAAAAACTAATATTATAAGAGCTGAAATGAGTCCTACTGAAAAAGGAAAAGTCATAAACAAGATTATTACTGAGCATGGTATCACTCAGAAAGAATTATCTGAGAAATTAGGGATTAGTCAAGGTCAAATTAGTAAATTATTAACACTAGCTTTATCTTTGCATAATTCTGTGGCTGAAGCTTTAAAAAATGGAAAATTAAATTATGGTGTAGCTTCAATAATTGGTAGTTTAGATTTAAAAAGACAACCTGAATTTTTAAAAATAATATTAGAGCGAAAAATAACTCAACCTTCAGAAGCGACAAATCTAAAATCAAAGTTCTTAAATGATACAATTTATACAATTGGTTATCAAGGTAGAAATATAAAAGAATTTATTGAGATATTAAAAAATAATGGAATAAAAGCTCTAGCTGATGTTAGGTTTTCTGCTAAATCAGAAAAAAAACCAGATTTTAGTGAGCAAGTATTGAAACGAGAATTGGAAAGGGAAGGCATTAAGTACCAACATTTCTCTGACTTAGGAATCCCTTATTTAGTCCAAATGCCATATAAAGAGGGGTACTTTTCAATTAAATGTCTAGAACAATGGTATAATTGGCATATTGATAATGAAGTCGAATTTGATATTTTAATAAAATTTTTAAAAGATTTTGGAAAGCCAGTAATTATGTGTATGGAAAGATATGCAACTAAAATGAGAGATCAAAAATATGATTGTCATCGAAATATTCTTGCCGAATTGATCTTAAATTTTAAAAATAAAGATACAATATTAGAATTCCTCCAACGATTAGATCTTTAAAATAGTAAGTTTCAATCAAATTTCCAGTTTTAATAAAAGATATTATAGTTTGTATAATTAATAATTTTAAATAAATCTGCAATCACAATAAATAGCTAAGAGTATAAATTTTAATCCAATGGTTAAAGAAAAGCTATTACTTTTGAGCATAACATATCCAGAATTTAGTAAGAGATATTATTACCGAGTATGTATGGCGGGGATCACTGATTCAGGAGAGTTGAGAAGAGTTTATCCAGTTCCTATAAAAATATATCTTAAAAACATCGATATCTTCAGAAAATATAATTGGATTGAATACGACCGTTTAGAAAAGGGAGATTATCGAATGGAAAGCTATAAAGCAAACCTAAGGAATGCAAGAATTCTTGATATTGCTACACATAGAGAAATTGACGAGATGATTAAGGATAGAATAAGAACCTTAGAAGATCTAACCGAACTCCGAGACAAGGATGATTTAAGCTTAGGTTTTGTAAAACCAGATATTGATGACATTACATTAGAAATCTCAGAAGAAAGGATTAGAATGAAAAGAATATTAACATCACAGTTACAGTTATTCACGGGTACACTTGGAGATTTATTAATTCCTGAACACATTAAGATAAATTTTTCATGTAATAATTCAAATAATTGTACGGGACATAATATTATATGTGAAGATATTAAATTCTGGGAATATTTTAAAGATAAAAAAATATCCCGTGAAATATTTAAAACAACAATCGAGAGGGAATTTTTAAGTCCATTAATAACCGATTCAAATTTAATAATTATGATGGGGACACACTTTCAATTTAAAACTTGGTTAATAATTTCCTTAATTTCTCATCCTATTCTATAAAATAATTTGAATAAAATGACCTGGGGAAAAAAAAGATTTTAATATCCACCGAAAATAGAAAAGAAGAAGCGACTCTCCTCAGTAATGACTTTAGGAAATAAACCCTTCTAAATTTAGAAGTATCTTAATTTTTTTAACTATATTTAATGATATTATACCATTTTTTGATAGATTTAATAGTGATTCTCTTACAAGATTGTATTCTCTATTCCCAATATTTTTCAATAATTCATTTCCATATTTTATAAATATATATCCAATTAAGCCCTTGTAACCATCATCAGAGCAAATAATCTCGGGGATTTTGCATTGACTACAGCCCTCTTCTTTTTCTTGAATTTCCAAACAGAATGGACAAGGAGAAATTAATAAATTATAATTACTAACTTTTTTTTTATTCCATTTGCTCTCTAAACTCTTTTGAGCAAGATTTTTAGTAATTAAGATATCATTATTTGAAGATTTATTTGAGCTGGATTTAATATTAATTTGGTTATTCTTACTAAGCATTGTTTTATATGATCTCATTTTTATATCTCTCATATATTCTTTTCTTATAAAGAAAAATTTTCAAGATAATTAAAACAGTATTTTGCATTAATAATTAAAACTTTTAATATAAGATTAATAACTCATATACA
>SDBT01005995.1_pt1 | contig 20313 bp, 17 predicted proteins | sample 2277101 | NCBI WGS metagenome assembly SDBT01 (sample SAMN10404973, study PRJNA504765) | marine sediment metagenome | isolation source: marine sediment core GS10_PC15, 103 cmbsf | place: Arctic Ocean: Southern Knipovich Ridge | collected 2010 | reverse complement strand
ATGCCCTTCTGCACCGGGGCGTACTTACGGAGCGAGAGTTTGTAACGCTCCAGCTCGGTCTTGGCGTCGGCGGCGGTAACGGCGGTGCGTTTGATCTCGTGCAGCGGTCGATGGACGCAGCCGGAGTGTTGCTGTACGTCAGCCGCCGGCGCGACGGCATCCGGATCACACAGGCGATCCACGCTCGGTACGTCCGAGATCAGCGGCTCGAGTGTGCCCTGCGGGGGTACGCGAGAATCGGCTTTCCGACGTACGTCAGACCGCGCCATCATCCACTCCTAAGCCCGACCGCTTCGCTCCCTCGGAATGACAAGCAGTCACGCCGGACTGCCCGAGCAGCACCGAGCCAGGCCCAAACATAACGGTCCTTTTGATCGCAGTCACGCGAAGTAATCGGGATAGACCCGCGGCCGGCGTTTACGGCGCTGATACGCCTGGGCGAGATCGAGGTAGATCTCGAGATCGCGATCGATGTTCGTGCTGGTCTTGTCGAAATAACAAACGCGGATCGGCATGTCGTCGTGATCAGCACTGACCGCCGGATAGACTGCTTCGCAGACGATTCCGTTCATGCAGGTGAACGGGCTGATGTCGATCACGCCGTCGGCCCCTTTCCCGTGCAGGTAGATCGCCTTGCCGACGCTCACGACCATCTCGCCCAAGGCGCCGTCGGCCGGCAAGTAGGGCCAGGCGGGCTCAAGCACCTGGCGGATATCGTGCGGCTCTTCGTAGCCCTTGAAGTCAGCGTGAGTCGGTGCCAACAAGGCTCGTTCGTCGCGGTGCTGAATGTGCGATTTGATCTTCTGCTTGACGAAGTCCATGCTGAATCGGCTCAGTTCGCGGAGGGTCCCGGTTTCGCGGCTCCAGTTGGTGTACCACACCCATTCCGGGACGTCGGACAGCCAGCACTCGCCACCGAGGTTCTCCACCCGGCGGGCCAGGTCCTCGTTGCTGAAGGTGTTCAGCCGACAAAAGATCTCGCCCACCAACCCGATCAGCGGGCGCCCGCGGACGTACTCGGCGGGCACCGCCCGGAAGCGCTCGCAGACCTGCTCGACGACACCGACCAGTCGGCGCAAGCGTTCCTTGGGCGTTATCCCGGGCACTACCAGCACCGCGGCGAAACGCTCGAGCGCGTCGTGAAAGCAGGCATCGGACTCGCCCGGGTTGGTCTCGTACGGGCGGGTCTTGAGCAGGAAGCGGGACGCCATGTCCGCCAGCACAACTCCCATCCAGGTGGTGTGCATGAGCTCGCCGGCGTGGTCTCCGACCCCGTCGTAGGCATCGTTGCTGGTGGGTGAGACTACCAGCGCGTCGCCAAAACCCAACTCATCGAGCACCTGCTTCAGATATGGTGCGTATTGTCCGAATCGGCAGGGGCCGCTGGCGCTGGGCATGAAGAAGGCGATCTTGCTCGGGTCGGCCCCGGGTGCGTGGCAGACTCTCAAGAAATCACCGAGGGTGATGCGGTGCGGGAGGCACTCCTCACCGCTGCTGTGCAGCCCGCCCAGCTCGAGCGTCTTGGCGTCGGAGTCGGGCATCAGGGCGGCGTCGACGCCGGCCGATTGAAACGCCGCCACGGTCAGCCGGGCAGTGCCGTAGGACATTTGCGGGATGTAGAGGGTTCGGCCTTCAAGACTTCTTCGACGGGTTTGCTTCGCGGGGTTCGCCACCATCGCAATATTCCCTTGCTGTCCAGATAAGCCTCACAACGGGTCATGGTACCGGCGTCGTTGGAATGGCCGTCGAATTGCAGGCTCAGGAATGGTTTTCCAGACGCCGACCGGATGAAGCCCTTGAGGAACGAATCCGGCCCGCACTTGAAATTCGTGATGTAGATGATATGCAGATTCGCGTGCTGGCCGACGAGTTTGGCCGCCGCCAGAATCCGCTTGCCGTACGCCCAGAACATGTTGTCGTTCACGTCCTTGATATCGATGCCGTCCAGGGGCAGTGCATCGATCGGGAGGACGTTCACTCCGTAACGCTCGCGCAGCCGCTTGGCGGTCGACAGGCTGACGCCGAGGTCGTGGATGTTGTACGGCCGGCCGACCAGCACCATGCCGGGCTCGCCGCGGTTGCTGAGCGTCTCGAGCGCGTCTCGGCCGGCCTGAGCGTAGGCGTCGCGGAAACGCTGCTGGGCGGCCCAGGCCTGCGTGAAGGCGCGCTCGGCGGTCTTTCGGCGAACGCCAAGATCACGCACCATGCGGACCAGAACGCGTCTGACTGCGTCAGCCCCGCTCTTGAACCGAATGGTCGGACACAGAAATCGACCCGGCCACGAGCGCAGCGCCGGCGCCTGGCGAACCACAAACGGCAGGGTCTGACCCCAGGGGCAGACGTAGGCCGGATCGTCGGGGTCGTCGGTTTCCGACGAGATGATGTTCGGCAACCAGACGTGATCGACGCCGCCTTCGATCAACTCCGCCACGTGACCATGGGCGACGATGATCGGGAAGCAGGGCTCGGCCACCACGCGGTCGAGCCCCATCTGGACGATGGACCGGTTGGTCTCCCGCGAGACGACCACCCGCAGGCCGCACCCGCGGAAAAACGTGCGCCAGAGCGGCAAGTAATCGAAGGTGTACATCGCCAGCGGGATGCCGACCGTGGCGGTGGCATCGGGCGGATCGCCGTCGTCGTCCGCGTTGAGCAGCTCGTGCCGCAAGGCGACCAGGTCGGGAATCACCGGCGTGCGTTCGGTCTTGGCCCGCTTGCGGTAGCGGTCGGAGCACTTGTCGCCCCAGAAAGTCTTCTCGCCCAGGACGTTGAACTCCTGGATCGCGCACTCGTTGGTGCAGCCCTTGCAGGTGAACTCGCGCAAGGTGTACTCGACCTGCTGGAGATCGTAGCCGCGGAAACGCGTGCCGCGCCCGGTGGCCTTGACCTTCTCCTTCGCCAGCAGGGCCGCCCCGATCGCGCCCAGCAACGCGTTGTGCGGCGGCACGATGATCTCCTTGCCGGTGACCATGCTGAAGGCGGCGGCGACGGCGTCGTTGTGGGCCGTGCCACCCTGGAAGAAGACGCAGTCGCCGATCGGCCGGCCGCGAACGACGCGGTTGATGTAGTTGTACGCAATCGAGTAGGCCAGCCCGGCGATGATGTCCTCACGCCGGGCGCCGCGCTGCAGGTAGGTGTTGACGTCGCGTTCCATGAAGACCGTGCAGCGCTCGCCGAGCCGTAGCGGAGCCTTGGAGCTCAGAGCCAGCTCGGCAAACTGGTCCTTGATCGAGACGCCAAGTTCGGCGGCACGCTCCTCGAGGAAGCTTCCGGTGCCGGCGGCGCAGGCCTCGTTCATGGTGAAGTCGACGACGATGGTCTCGGGGAAGTTTCCCTCCGCAGGCGAGACGGATGTGCCGCCTTCGGGTTGCAGGCTGATGTACTTGCTGTCCTGTCCACCGATCTCGAAGATCGTGTCGGGGCGTTTGCCGAGCAACCGGTCGCCGACAAACGTGGCGCCGGTCTTGTGGGCGGTGATCTCGTCGTTGATTCCGTCCGCCCCCACCAGCTCACCGATCAGTTCGCGGCCGCTGCCGGTGCTGCCCACGGCGCGGATCCGTACCCCCCAACCAACCGCCTCCTCGGCCTCGCGCAGGCAGCGGCTGACCACCTCGATCGGCCGGCCTTCGGTCCGCGTGAAAATCGAGTGAATCACATCGCCGTTTTCGTCGATCAAAACCAGCTTCGTGCCGACCGAACCGATGTCGAGCCCGAGATAGGCGTCGACCACCGGCTGCCCCGGCGGAAACTCATAGGGTGTGACCTCGCTGCGCAGCAGCTTGACCCGCGCCATGCTCAACGGGCGCATGGTGGGGAAGGCATACCCGTCACCATCGCTGGCGGCCCGCAGCCGCTCCAGGCGAACGCGAAATCCGTCCCCCGGCCCGTCGCTGATTTCCCCACCAAGCAGCGCGGCCCCCACGGCTCCCAATGACTCGGCGGCTTCAGGCACGAAGAGCTCGCCATCCCGCAACTCGAAGATCTCGCGCAGCGCACGCACCACCGCGCTGTTGGCCGATACGCCACCCACCAACGCGATGGGGGCTACGGGCGTACGCCCGCACACCACCGCCGACCTGAAATTGCGTGCCACGGCGTTGCACAGGCCGCGCAGCACCTCGGCGGGTTCATAGCCTTTCTGCTGGGCGTGGATCATGTCGCTCTTGGCGAACACGCTGCACCGGCCGGCAATCTGGGCGGCCCGCTCAGCCTGCTCGACGATCGCACCGATCTCTTCAACCGCGAATTGCAGGCGCGACGCTTGCTGGTCGAGAAACGCCCCGGTCCCCGCCGCACAGTCGCCGTTCGTGCCGTAGTCGAGAATGCCCAGGGTCCCGCTGCCGGGATCGGGCTCGTAGCGGATGTAGCGGCTGGCCTCGCCGCCGATCTCGAACACCGACCGCACGTCGCGGTGCAGCGCATCGATCGCCCGCGTGCAGGCCTGGAATTCGTTGCAGCGCGGCGCATCGAGCACCTCGGCGACCATCGTGCCGCCCGACCCGGTCAACGCCAGGTGTGTGATCTGCTCGGGCGGTACGCAGGCGGTTATTTCATCCAGCAATTCGCGGGCGACGTCGAGTGGGCGGCCGTGCGTTCGCCGGGGTTTGGCGAGCAGGACGGCGAGCCCGTCAGGGGTGGGTGTATCGAGCACGCGAAGCACTTCCCGGACGCGTTCCCGGGCGAGGAGCGGCTGAAGCTGCTCCTGGGGCAGCAGCAGGGCCGCCTTAATGCCGACGGCCCCGATGTCTATCCCAAGGCGAATGGTCATTGCTGCATGTCTCCAGGACGGCATCTTCCCTACCAACCGCCGGTTCTCAAGCACGAGCACCCCAAACGTCACCCCGCGGGACAGTCTCCCGCAACCCGACGGTGATCGAGAACGCCAGTACCCTTAGCGTGCGGCCCAAGTATAAGAAAATAGTTCCGCCACCCACAGATGGCAACCGAATATCCTTCATTATCTAAAGGTCGCCACGGCTACTCGAGCCCCGGCGCTAATTTGCTGCTGCATTCTCCGGCCAACCGAGTATCATTAGGGTAGAGCCTCTCCAATGAAGGAGCGTAGCCATGCCCATGCCCATGCCTATGCGCGTCCGCGGCATCTGGTTGAGCGTCGTCCCGGGGGCGATCTTCCTCCTCGCCGGCTCGGCCGTCGGTGACGATCAGCGGCCGGCCCAGCATACGGCCGGCGGCCAGCGCGCCCCGGCGCGCGTGGTGACACCGATGGTAAGTCCGAGCGTTGCCCAACGGGTGGAGCAGACACGTGCCGCGCCACGTGAGCCACGAGTGATTCTACGCGACTTGCGGGCACGGGAGGGGTTCGATGCGCTCCACGACGAATTCGAGAGCTTCGATCGCTTCTTCCGCTTCCAACGCCGAATCGGCCGACAGAGCACCCCGCCATCCAGCTACTACTTCCATTATCCGTACCGCTCGCCCATGGACGAGTACATCGCGCTCAGCGAATACGAGCGCTTCCGCTACAACCGCGACCGCAATCGGCGCGAAATGGAAGTACGCAAAGCGCATCTGCTAAATAAGCACGAGCAGGCCCTCAGGTCGGGACTGCGCTTGCTGAAGCGGGGGGAATACGAGCAGGCCCTGGTCGCGCTGACTCTGGCCGCCAAGCTGAACCACGGCGATCCGGCCTGCCGGATCCACCTGGCCCAGACCCGCCTGGCCCGCGGGCACTACCGAGAGGCGGGCCTGGTTCTGCGCCGCGCCCTGCAGCTCCAGCCCAAGCTCGTTTACGCCGATTTGCACCTGGGCAAGTACTATCACCAGGAGCGTGAGCTCGACCAGCACACCGACGACCTGGACAAATGGGTGCGCGAGCACGCCACCCACCCGGAAGTCCACTTCCTGCTCGGCTACCTGGAATTCCAGCGTGGAAACTTCGACCGCGCCCACGCCGCGTTTCGACGCGCCAACAAGAGCTACAACAACGACGACCTCACCCGCGACTTCCTGGCGGTCACCAAGCCGGCTGCGCCAGTTGCCCGCCAGCAACCGCGGCCGCCCGAGCTGCCCTAGCCGACGTCACCGCACAACGTAGCGTCCGAGCCCCCCCCCACCGGGCGTAAACTTGTGATGTAGCGTCCGGGCCCCGCACCGGACGTCGACTTTCGATGTAGCGTCCGGGCTCTGTCCCGGACGTCAACTTTCGATGTAGCGTCCGGGCCTCGCCCCAGCGGCAAGCTACCGTGCTGTCCGCGCGGGGCGGCGACCGGGACCGCTGCGGCGAGCACGCGTCCGGGAATACTTCACTTCGTAGATACCCGTGCGCGTAATCACACCGATCGCCGTATGCCAGAGAATCCCGAGATCGTTGCGCAAGCTGGCCGTCTCGACGTAACGCACGTCCCAGTCCAACTTCTCCTCGATCGTAAGCCGGCCGCGCCCGTTGATCTGCGCCAGCCCCGTCAGACCGGGCCGCACCAGCAGGCGGCAACGTTGACGCGGACTCCACTCGGCAACCTGCTGCAAGTACAGTGGCCGCGGGCCGACCAGGGACATCTCGCCCCGCAAAACGTTGAAAAGCTGCGGCAATTCGTCCAGGCTGGCCTCGCGTAACCTGCGGCCGACCGGCGTGAGACGCGGGTCCGCACTGCTATCCGCCAGGACAGTCACATCGCTCGGGCCCGCAAGACTGTCGATCCCAACTGTTCCAAATACCTGTTTTTTGGCCCTGGTGACATAAATATTGCCGGGTCCCACTATTTTATCAACTTTCTTTATGCTGGATGTTCCAAATGCCATAAGCCCTATTGCCTGGGCTCCGCCTATCTTGTAGACCTGGTCTATTTTTAACCAGCGGCCCAGATAAAGAAATATATCATTTAGTGACCCGCCGGGTCCCGGAGGGGTACAGATAATGATCTCTTTTACTCCTGCGGCCCTTGCAGGTATGACCGTCATTAAAACTGAAGAGGGATAGATATGCCTTCCTCCCGGGATATATATTCCAATTCTTTCAATAGGGGATACATGCTGCCCGATTTCTTTACCCCTGGCCGGTTTTATTTTCCATGATCTTGCTATCTTTTTAAACTGCTCCCCGTGAAACTCCTCGATCTGCCTGCGGCCCGCTTTAAGAGCCTGCACCAGCCCGGGGCAGTTTTTTTTTACCTTTGCATATGCTTTTTCTTTTTCATCTTCTGATATTGTGATATCTTTTATATTTTTTGCTTCAAGACCATCAAATTTTTTTACCATCCTCAAAACAGCCGGGTCCCCTTTTAACCTTATATCCTTTAAGATCGCTTCGACCTCTTTATCGACGACGGAAGGGGCTTCCCGGTCCTTTTCCAGCCAGGACTGTATATCTTTAAGGCTTGATACTTTTTTAATGTTTAAAAAACCAGGACCCATAAAACCACAATTTTTTGATACTTTTAAAAATTTTTATTAATATTATTTAAAATAATAGAAACAAAACTAATATTATAAGAGAAATGGTTGATTATTCAACTTTAAAACCAAAAATATTGATGCATGCATGCTGTGCCACATGTGCCCTTGATCCTTATTTCCAGTTAAGCGAAAAACTGGATATAACATTTTTTTATTATAATCCCAATATCCACCCTGAAGATGAATACAGGAGGAGGCTCACAGATCTAGAAACAGTCTCCGGCAAGTTTTCTATTCCAGTTAAGACCGGAAGTTATGAACAAAAAAAATGGCTCCAGCTGACCCGTAAATATAAGCAGGAGCCTGAAGGCGGAGAAAGATGCCGGATCTGTTTCAGGATGCGTCTTGAAAAATGTGCCGAAACTGCTGAAAGAAAAGGTTTTGAGCTGTTTGGGACCACACTGACCATAAGCCCTCATAAAGACCACGAGTTAATAAACTCTATCGGCCTCTCCGTCGCAAAACATAAAAAAATCGACTTTTTTGCTGCAGACCTGAAAAAAAAAGATGGGTTTAAAAGGACAATGGAGTTAAGCACATCGCTCGGCCTGTACCGGCAAAATTATTGTGGATGCACTTATAGCAGGCCTCCTGGAGACTGACCTGCAGTATATCTGTCCCCGGCCTATTTTTCATCCTCTTCCATCTATTCCAATTCCTTTTTCACCCTGAATCTCTTCGCAACATAGTTGGCAATGATCACAGCTATTACCAGGGTCAGCAGATTGATGATATAAACTACTTTTACAGGTCCCAGAAAGGCACTGTCCAGCCGGAAGTACTCAATGAAGGTCCTGTAGATAGCATATATTCCCAGGTACATGGACAGGATTATTCCATACGGCAGCTTTCCAGGCTTCTTCCTGTAAAACCAGTGCATAAAAATAAGAAGTCCAAATAAAAGAAAATTGGCTATTGACTCATATAAAAATGTTGGATGAAAGTATTCATAACTTACATAATTAAGAGGCCTGTTCGCCTGATCGATATAGATCCCCCACGGCAGGTCAGTCGGCCTTCCAAAAGCCTCCTGGTTAAAGAAGTTTCCCCATCTTCCTATAGCCTGGCCCACCAGCAGGCCCGGTATGACTATATCGGCCCACAGCCAGAAATCCAGTTTCCTTATCCTGCTAAATATGATGAGCGTGATGATCCCTGCCAGCATGGCTCCCTGTATGGCAAGCCCGCCTCTCCTGAAGGCAAAAATAAAGCCGAGGTTCTGGCTGTAATATGACCAGTTTACCAAAACATGAAGCAGCCTTGCCCCGAGTATTGAAAAGATCACCGCAAACGGGGCGAGATTTAATACCTCGTCCGCTTTTTTCCTCCTGAATTTTGCAATAAAATATACCACAACAAAACCTATTATCAGCGATACTGCAGTAATTATTCCATACCACCTGATTTCTAGGTTGAACACACTAAAAGCAATAGGATCTATATTCAAGTCTCCTCCTTAAATAATAATATTATAAACTTTTTACATCTATCCAGCCTTGATTGATATAAATTCTAGCACAAAACCCTTTAAAATTTTATTTAAAAATAAATTTTATTTAAAAATATGATACGGATCCTGCTTCTACTATTTATCCTGCATCTTCAATTGCCTGTGACAATTGGGACCTTGTCATCATGCCCACATTTTTAAACAGGACCGTACCGTCCCGGCCAAGGATGAAGGTGGTAGGAATCGCCCTGACGCCCCAATACCCTCCAATACCGGCATTATCGACAAGAATCGGGTAATTTATCCCGTATTCCTGGACAAATTGCGTCAGTGTCGGCATATCTTCATTTGAGACCCCGATAAACTGGACTCCCTTATCCCTGTAATCATCATATACTTCTATAAAATCCGGTATTTCAGCCTTACAGGGCGGGCACCAGGTGGCCCAGAAATTTAGCACCACGGTTTTCCCTGCAAAATCTGATATTGAGATTTCTTTTCCATCCAGGTCGATCAGGGTAAAATCATTCTCATATCCTGCTGCATCTGGTACGGCCTCCCCGCCGGTTTCTTCATGGGGACCGCCGGATATCCTCTCCCTTATAGTCTCATATAAAATATTGCTGCTGCATCCTGAAAATATTAAAAATGTGCCGATGAAGGCAAATATTAATATCATCTGTAAGGTTTTTTTCATATCACTGCCCTTCTGGCTTAAAGATCTCTTCCCTGCCAAATGTATATACGGCTTCAAGAGCTCTTTTATTTTTTAAGATATCACCTTTCTTATCTATATCATTAAACACAAAATCACGCATATGCTCTACATAAAGTACATCAAAAAATGACCTGACCACTTTTCTAGGGCAATCAAAGATATCCTTATTCCCGGATCCGGCTGTACTTATCATTATCCCCTTCCTCCGCTTCCCGATCACATTTTTTTTATGTTCATATTTCAATACCCAGAATCTCTGGCACCTGTCTATTATAGCTTTTAAATAAGCTGAAACTGTGGTGAAAAAAATGGGAGTCGAAACAGCAATAAAATCTGCATCGATCAATACCTTATAGATCTCTTGCATATCATCAGCAATTATACATTTCCCGGTCCGGGAACAATTGCAGCACTCCCTGCATGGTGATATATCCAGTTTCCCTGTATATATTCTATCAGTTTTTACGATCCTATCCAGTAAATATCCAGCCTCATCTGCTCCCTCAATAAACCTGTCCATCAAGATGCTGGTATTCCCGTCTTTTCTTGGACTGCCGTATATTGCTGCTATCCTGAATCCTCTATCTGGTTCTTTTAGGGTATTTTCCATTCCGGGTCATCTTTTGCCTAAGAATATTTATTCAGTAATTTGGTGATATCCGTATCTGATATTATATGGTCCACCAACGGTTTTCTTTCTATCTGCTTCAAACCATCTTCATAGGCCGGCCTTTCTTCCTGGTAAAATATGCCGGTGGGGATCTTTTCTTTTTCCATCGATTTTTTTATCGCCAGATTTAGATCCTGGTGGTCATATCCCTTAGTATCCTCCAGTGAATATGTGTGTTCCCGGTAAAAGTCATAAGTGTTTTGCTTGTTGAAAGTTATACAGGGCTGGAGAACATCTATAAAAGAAAAACCTTTATGTTTTAATCCCTTCTTTATTATATCACCCAGTTGGTCCGTATTACCGGAAAAGCCCCTTGCTACAAAAGTCGCCCCTGAGACCAGGGCAAGTGAAACAGGGTCCACCGGGATCTCCAGGGTCCCTGTAGGAGTGGACTTGCTCTTAAAACCCTTATCACTGGTCGGGGCAGCCTGGCCGGTAGTCAGCCCGTAGACTTTATTATCATGTAAAATATATGTTATATTGATATTCCTCCTGCAGGTATGTATCATGTGGTTTCCCCCGATCCCTACCCCATCTCCGTCTCCGCCCAGGGCCATCACATTCATTTTATGATTGGCAAGTTTGGCTCCCGTGGCTACAGGTAAAGCTCTCCCGTGCAGCGAATGGAAAGAATAAGTCTTTATAAAATTTGCCCCATTCCCTGAACAGCCAATACCGTAGACCATAAGTATTTCATGGGGTCTCAGGCCTAGCCCCACAAAGGCTTTCTTCAGTGAGTTCCATATACTGTAATTTCCGCACCCGGAGCACCAGGTCGGCCTTTTTTTAGTATTGAAATCACTCGCTTTCAGGTCATATCCTGTTTTTAAAGATCTGCCCTTGTTTTTACTCATTTGACCGCCTTTTTAAAAAACATATTCCCACTATAGGCCCGGATTCATTCTATTTTTTCTACCCCTTTTATGATCTCTTCAGGTAAAAATTGCCTGCCGCTGTATTTTAATATTTTATTTTTCACCCTGTAACCTGTATTCATCATCATCAATTTTGATAATTGCGAGGTCTTATTATTTTCAATAACTACATTCTTGCTGTTTTTACTTATCAAATTTCCTACAAACTCAGAGTCAAATGGATACAGGTATTTGAAATGGATCAAATTTGCTTTCTTTTCTTTCTGGTTCAGTAATTTCATGGCTTCAAGGATCGGTCCCTTACATGACCCCCAGCTCCATAGAGTGATCTCCGCATCAGTGGGGCCGTAAAGGGAAGGAAGCGGGATCTCTGAGACCAGGTCCGTTATTTTTTTAAACCTTTTATCAGTCATCATTTTTCTATTATATGCATCTTCTTCTGAATATCCATACTCATCATGCTCATCACTATTGGCTATATGCATTCCATTTTCAAGGCCCAGTACCACCCTGGGAGATATTCCATCCTCTGTGTTTTTATACCGCAAGAAACCATCCGGTACATCTTTCTTATTATCAATAAGTTTTCCTCTTTCCACGCTTATCCCCTTATAATCAAGTTTGTCCAGGGAAAAATGGCTTTCAGATAAATATTTGTCCAACATGATAATAACCGGGATCTGGTATTTTTCAGCCAGGTTAAAAGCTTCAACTGTGCAGCAGAAACATTCCTGCACGTCACCGGGAGCCATGACCACTCTCAGGAATTCTCCATGTGAGCTGTGTATGGCAAACAGCATATCACCCTGTCCGGTCCACGTGGGAAGGCCGGTTGCCGGGGCAGGCCTCTGGCTGAGGACCAATACTAATGGGGTCTCTGTCATGGCAGCACTCCCAAGCCCTTCATTCATCAGTGAAAATCCTCCCCCTGATGTGGCCGCCATGGCCCTTACACCGGCAAAAGAAGCTCCTATGACCATATTGATCACAGCTATTTCGTCTTCGGCATGCTTGGTCACAATATTGAAGTCATCCTCAACCGAGGCAAAAGAATGAAGTATTGAAGATGAAGGGGTCATGGGATAAGCTGCATAGAACTTGCACCCAGCCCTGACTCCCCCCAGGAATACCGCATCATTTCCAGTTATCAGGATCTTCTTTGAAGGTTTTACTATTTCCAGTTCAAAAGCTTTGATCTTTAATATATCTTTTATAAACCTGTACCCGAGCTCAGATGCCCTGATATTTAAGTCTACAATTTTTTTTGATTTCCTTTTAAAAACATCCCTTATGACACCCTTTAATGCTTCCATATCATAATCCAGCAGAGCCACGGAGGCACCCAGGGCGACATTGTTTATCATTACCTTTGAAGCTTTGATATCTGATACTATTTTTAACAGTGGAACTGGAATATACTTAATATCTTTTCTTGTACCCTCTATTTCTTTAATATCATAGTCTCCACCATCATAGATCACATATCCGCCATAAGTGACCTCATCCTGGTGCATCTCTACAGTCTCTTTATTAAGAGCCACAAGGATATCAATACTGCTGCTTATGGAATAAATTTTGTCTGTGCTCACCCTTGCAGTGAAAGTATTATGCCCGCCCCTGATCAGGGAAGGGTACTCTATATTGTCGACTGCATAATAACCTTTTCTTGAAAAAATCTTTGAAAAAATATTGCCGGTAGAAAGAATCCCGAAACCAGCTTCTCCGCCGATCTTCCAGTTTAAGTTTGAAACCTTCATGGATTAAAAGCAACTAAATAATTTTTTAATACAATATAATGATATTATTCTATTGAATTATTTACAAATGATTTATAAGTTTTTTATTCGCCTGCACTTTGATCTAAAAACATTTCTGACTTTACTTTCTGGCCGGGCTCTATGACCAGAAAATCCTTATCCCAGGCACATTTTATTATTTTATTAAATAACTCCCCGCTTCCTTTGATTTCTTCAAATTCTAAATTCAACTTTCCTGCTTCTTCCTTTGCTATTTTTCTCCACTTTGAAGAGTCATAATTACCAGTATTGACATAAACAAGCCTCCTGTAGTTTTTCAGCATCTCTCCAATGATCCAGTCCCATGTTTCCTGGTCATATTTATCCCTGATATCCTGCCTGACCAGGAAGTCCTCTGCTTCACCGATATAGCCCCGGGTCAAATAAAATGTCCCAGGTACTTTCTTGAACTGTTTTCTGTATTCTTTTGCTGAACCCAGGAAGAGGGCGATGCAGTCATCACATTTGGGTATCACAAGGATCGGCTTTTTTGAGACCAGCCCTTCAATGCTATTTCCGCATAAGCCGTATCCCAGGAGGACCACATCAAAATCTTCTGACCTGTCGATTTCTTCCTGGAGCTTTTCTCTCAGGCTGTCACTATGTTCGTGGAGTCTTTTTTCAAAATCAACTACTGTCCAGTTCCCGGGGATCCTATCCTTTAATTCATCAAGTATTACCTCACAGACGATGAATTTGATTTTTTTATTTTTCAGGTCCAATGATCCGCTGCCGCCGTCCATCATGTTTTCCTTTCTTTTATATTATTATCTAGCAGATATTTATAAAATTATCAAATTATGTAGTAAAATAGGATAACTCCGGATAGTATATATCTGGTATTTGTACCGTGTAAAAGATCGATAACCCTGTAGAGGAGGGAGGCCCAATAGTCAGAAGCAAACTGAAAAAAAATATTAAGATCCTTTTTAGCCCTCCTGTTATTTCATGGGCACTGTATGATCTTGCAAATACTTCATATGCAGTAATAATAATCACGATCATATTCCCGGTATATTTTACAGGCATCATAGTCGATCCACAGACCTATGGAGTTAATTTCGGGGACCTGATGTGGGGGATCGCAAGCGGCCTTTCCATGGTAATAACTGCTATTTGCGCTCCGGTCTTTGGGGCCATTGCTGATACCAGGAGATCCAAGAATAAATTCCTGACCTTTCTGACACTGGCATGTATATTTTTTAGTTTCCTGTTTTATTTTCTAAAAGAGGGAATGGTGGCCCAGGCAGTTATCTTATTTATTGTATCCAATTTCTTTTACCAGACCTCGATGATGTTCTATAATTCCTTCCTGCCGCAGCTCTCCTCCAAGAAAAACACCGGGATGATATCAGGTTTTGGATTTTCTGTCGGCTATCTCGGAGGATTTTTGATCCTCCTTATTATTATTCCTTTTATGGTAGGAGGACTGGAGCCGGCAAACCTGCAGAATGTAAGATTGACATTTCTTATCACCTGCCTCTTTTTCCTGGTATTTTCCATTCCGTCTTTTATTCTTTTAAAGGACCTGCCGGCAAAAAAAATCGTAGAAATAAAGACAAATGTGGTGGCCTATGGATTCAGGAAACTTGCAGGCACCCTCAGGAATATAAGGAAACATAAGGACCTTACAAGGTTCCTTATTGCTTATTTTCTTTTTTCAAATGCATTTTCTGTATTTGCCCTCTATATTGCGATATATGCAAGGGGTACATTGAATTTTAGCCTTCAGGAGATAATAATACTCTTTATCCTGGGACAGATACCCACTATCATCAGTTCTATTTTTTTTGGCTGGCTGACAGACAGGATAGGCCCAAAACTAACAATAACCATTACTCTTATTGTCTGGATCATCATTATCTTGCTCGTGACCACAATACATATAAGAGCAGTCTTCTATGTCGGATGGATACTGGCTGCAATAAGTACCGGCTCTACTTTGATAGCCAGCAGGAGCCTTATGACCTTTTTGATACCTATTGATAATGAAGCAGAGTTTTTTGGTTTCTATTCAATAAGCGGTAAAGCCTCTTCGATCCTCGGCCCGATCACATTTGGTGTAATATCCTATATCACAAAAAACCAGAGTATCGCACTGCTCAGCACTTTGATATTCCTGGTCTCAGGACTCATAATGCTGCAATTTGTTAAAGTAACCACAAGAAAGCCGCAGCATTACTAGATCCTCCTTGCCCAGCTCAAATAAGAGCCGTTCAGGAGCCTGACCTGCTTGAATCCCCTGTTTCTGAGTATCCTGAGCCCCAGATAAGCCCTGTAACCGCTTCTGCAGTATATAATGGTCTCAATATCCTTATCAAGACCGTACAGCCCATCTCTCAGCCCGTCTATAGGAATATGCACGGCTCCCTCTATATGGCCGTGGTCGAATTCTTTTTTTGTCCTCACATCCAGGATAATCATGGGCTGACCATCAGCTATTTTTTCTTTAAGCCTGTCAGGGCCTATAAACGCCACTTCATCCTTTTTTAAATTCTCACCGATCATGCCCAGTATATTTACAGGGTCCCTGGCTGAGCCATAGGCCGGCTGGTATCCCAGATCCAGGTCAGCCAGGTCCTGGACCTTAAGCTTATTTTTTATTGCAAGCGAGATTATATCTGTCCTTTTGTCTACTCCATTTTTTCCGATGGCCTGGAATCCTATGATCTCTCCTGTGACCTTTTTAAAAATGATCATCATATGGATCATGGTCGCCCCGGGATAGTAGCCGGCATGGGACGGATAATGAAGCTCTATGTGGCCGGTACTAAAACCAGCTTCGGCGGCCTCTTTTAAACCAAGCCCTGTTTTGGCCAGTGCCAGGTCCAGTATTTTTATTATTGAAGTCACCACGCTACCGTCAAATTCTCTATTCCCTCCAGCAGCATTATACCCTGCGACCCTTCCCTGGCGGTTTGCAATTGAAGCAAGATTGTAGTTTCCGCGGCTGCTGGTTATCAAATTTTTACAATAGCAGCAGTCTCCGGCAGCATATATATTTGAAAAATTTGTCCGCATCCTGCTGTCCACTTCTATGGCTCCTGAGCTTCCGGTTCTTATGCCGCTTCCGGCTGCCAGTCCCGCATCCGGCTTTGTCCCGATCCCAAAGAAAACAATATCAGCCTTTATATTCCTGCCGCCCACGGTCTCAACAGCTGATACTATCCCGCCGTCACCGGTCTCCAGCCTCTTGACTTCATCTCCGGTGTAGATCTTAATCCCCAGCGCAGCTAAATAATTTTCAAGATATTCGACCATCTCCCTGTCAAAAACCGGCAGTATCCGGGAAGACTTCTCGATTATGCTAACCTTGAATCCCTTTCCTAAAAAAGCCTCCAGGAGTTCCAGGCCGATAAAACCTCCCCCTATAATAACCGCACTTTTGTTTTTATCATCATCTTTGCCCGGTCTTTGAAGAAACTCCTTTATGCCAAGGCCGTCATCAATAGTCTTTAGTGTAAATACATTTGGAGAATCACTGCCGTCTAATTTTAATCTTATGGGAACAGAACCTGTAGCGACTATCAGATTATCATAGTGGTCTTCAAACTCTTTCCCTGTTTTCAGGTCCCTGGCCAGGATAGAGTTTCTTTCAGGAAAGATCTTTAATACTTCATGAAGTGTCCTGACTTTAAGGCCAAACCTTTTTTCAAATAAAGAAGGGGTATTTAAAAGCAGGCTGCTGTAGTCATCTATCTTCCCTGAAATAAAATATGGGAGCCCGCAGGTGCCGTATGAAATATAGCTGTCCTTTTCATACAGCACGATCTCTGCTTCCTCGCTGTACCGCCTGGCTTTGGCTGCTGCAGAAGCACCGGCTGCAATTCCACCGATTATAATTATTTTATTCTTTTTATCCATGAGATCTCTTTTAAAACAGGGGCCTGCTCAGGTGATCAATTCATATCCGATATCCTTTATAGTCTTTTCTATTTTTTGCAGGCCTATCTTTTCATCATCATACTCAATAGTCACTTTTTCTGATGCAAGGTTGACATTAGCACTGGTGATCCCCTCTATTTTGTTCAGTACCGTTTCGATATTTCTGACGCATGAGGCGCAGCTTATCCCCAATACCGGGTAGGTTTCCTTTATCTGTGCCATTTTTATCCTTTCCCTGTAAGTCTTTTTAATTTACAGATATATTCCCTAAAATATTATTTTTTGCATTACCTGATAAGATCTTTTTCCTCGTATCTTTATCAAGGCCGAGGCCGATAAAGTCTTTCACCTGGTCCCTGGACAAAGCCAGCGGAAAATCGGTCCCAAATAATATTTTTTCAGTTCCGTGAGCAAAGATCATCTCCTTTATCCTGGAGGCATCAAGAAATCCTAAGGTATATGAGACATCCAGGTAGAAATCCCTGCCGACTATTTTTTTTTCAGCCTCTTCCCACAATTTAAATCCGCCCATGTGGGCCAGTATGATCTTGAGGTCCGGGAACCTTGATCTAAGATTGATAAATGAATCTATATTTGAATACAGTTTTTTTACAGGGGTCACTTCATCCCCGGCGTGAAACAAGGCCCACAGGTCATTTTTTATTATCTCCCTGTAAATATCTGTCATTTCTTCATCATCGGGATAAAAACTTTGAAAATTAGGGTGAAACTTTACCCCTTTAAGACCCCCATCCTTAATTTTTTTGAGTTCATCCCTATACGGACCAAAATCCGGATAAATGGTCCCGAATGCCCCGATACGCCCCCTGTATTTATCCACCGTCTTGATCAGCCAGTCATTTATGACCTTCACCTGCAGGACAGAAGTCGATACAGGCTGTATCACTGAAAAATCTATATTACTCTTATCCATGAAATCCAGCAGGTCCCGTACAGTCGGGTCAGCAATAAAATCCATATTATATTTTTCCTCAAGCCGGGCCACCGCTTTACCGGACATGTTGTCAGGAAAGATATGGACATGCATATCTATTATTTCCATTTCTTTTCCAACAGGGCTTCCTGCTGCTTCATTTTCTATCAATACTTTTATTTCCTCCCGTCATTTACCTTTCTCAATAGCATTAAAAGGGCACGCAACAATACATTTATTGCAGCCATTGCATGATCCCATATTTATGAATGGAGGCTGGTATGGGCTCTCCTGCTTGATCACTTTTTTCTCACAGGTACCCATAGCTTCACATACCCCATCATTACACTTTTTTACCCTGCACTTATTGTAATTGACTACAGCAAATTTATCTGGCATTTTAAAGATATGTAAATCAATATAGCAGAAAACTAAAACAGGATATTTCCTTGTCTTATATTTAACTGATCCTGGTTAAATTTTTAAAAATTTTAAGAAGCTTTAGGCCGGCTGCCCGTCATCCCCGTACAACTTCTTTTTGATCTGCAATTATCTTTTTAATGAGTTCGATTTCCTTTTCTGTAAGGTCCTTTACCTTCTTATAATTATCAACTACAGTATTTACGATCTCATTGTATTTTTCCCTGGATATATTTCTTACTCTATTGGCTTTTTCCTCGACCTTGCTTTTTATTTCAAGGGTTATCTTTTTTATATCTGCCCTCAGTTCTTCCCCTGTCTTTGTGGTCAGGAACATGGCTGTTATTGCTCCTGCTACAAAACCTACAGCCATTCCCAGAAATACTCCTTTAACGATCCCTGAATCATTGCCACTCATATTTTCCTCCTGGATATTAATTAAAATTTTTTTAAAAGTATGGTACCTTATTTATATTATACAGATTATTTAAAAATATTTTCAATAAATTTTTTAAATAGTATTTAAATAAGGCTGCTGTCCGAACAATATCCATTCTGCCGTTAAGCTTAAATAATAAAAGACCATAAAAAAATCCATGACCTTATAATGGGCCAGGCCTGTCTTTTAACCTGTTTTCTTACCGGCCCTGCCGGATAATCCCAGCCTGTTAAGCAGTAGATTGCCCAAAAATGAATATTTTATATCAAATGCCCCCTCGGGACACATTTCACTGCAGCAGAAGCACCTGATACATTTCCTGTAGTCAAACTTTAATTTACCATTGCTTTCTGTGATTGATTTCGTCGGGCAGACATCCCTGCAGGTCAGGCACAGGGTGCACCTGCTTTCATCGATATAGGGATATGGATTCAGGGAGCTTTTCACGAAAGGCATGATATATGTATTTATAAAATTATTCTCTACCAGCTTCTGCTGGCCGGCAGTGCCGGGCAGTTTAAAATCATCCATGATAATATTTTCAATTTTTTCTCCCATTATCTCTATATTATCCAGTTCTGCAGATGATATGCCCCTTTCCCTGGCAGTTTTTATAAAAGGGTTCAAGTCCTCGTCCAGGTTTATTATCCTGCCCATCACTGTATCCAGGGATATGGAGTCACTGCTGGCAAGGATTAGGCCGATCTCCCTGGGGGTCCCCCCGCTTCCGGGTCCCTCACCTTCCATGCCTGTAATGCCGTCCATTATATTTAAGGCCGGCCTAACCAGGGTGACCAGGTCAAAAAGCATCCCGACAAAGTCTCCGGCATTATCAAACCGGAGATGATAGCCGACTTTTGTAAAACCTGGAACTACCCCGAACATATTTTTTACGGCTCCGGTCAGAACAGTAAGGTTATGGGTCTTAAATTTTGACAGGTTGATTATTACATCAGCTTCCAGTGCCGGCTTGATCACTTCAATTTTTTTAATGGTCCTGCCTTCTTTATTTGATATACTCTGGTATTCAGTTGAATAATTAAGCTTTATGCCAGTTTCCCTGGAGACTTCCAGGATACCGGCCTGCTTATAGACCTTTTTTATACCACTTTCTTTAAAAGGAACTGCCGGTGAAGAGCTGTCAGCCAGGGTAATATTTTTAATCTCGCCCGTACATTCCAGGAGCTCTTCGATCACAGCTGTGATAAATGCAGGATGAGTGGTTATTGCTTTCTCTGGAGCAGACGGTGAAAGAAGGTTTGGTTTTATTAATACCCGGTCCCCCGGCTTTACAAACTTCTTAAACCCGCCAAGCAGGCCTACGCTTTCAGCAATTGCTTTTTTCAGGTGTTTATTTTTGTAGCTATTACATTTTATTATCGAGACTCTGACTTTGTCAGCCATTTTCTTCCTCCGGGGACCTGCTGATTATTATTATATTATATTATATTTTTTTCGGTTTCATCCAGAAATTTACTTTTATATAAAGTCTTTAAAGCAAAATAAGTGATCCATTTGCTTGGCTTGTTCTTTCTCTCTATATCCACGAGCATCCGCCCATTAAGTGAAAAGTCCATCTTCCATCTTCCATCAGGAAGCCTCCTGGAGTAAATATATTCCAGTGCATTTTTTAAGTTTTTATTGCTCCGGCTGCACCCGGCATCCACAATTGAAAATGCCACTTCCAGGATATCACTCTGATAACTCCTTGGA
>SDBT01005994.1_pt1 | contig 20313 bp, 30 predicted proteins | sample 2277101 | NCBI WGS metagenome assembly SDBT01 (sample SAMN10404973, study PRJNA504765) | marine sediment metagenome | isolation source: marine sediment core GS10_PC15, 103 cmbsf | place: Arctic Ocean: Southern Knipovich Ridge | collected 2010 | reverse complement strand
GGATGTAAAGAACATACTATTGAGGAATGGTTAGGATTCTCAAATGAAGAGATTAATGAGATGGATGGAGAGGCACTAACTTTTTACCATAAGACTCTAAAGCCATTCTTACACTTCTACAAGGGTACTATTGTATGAGATTCATATTAATCATGGCAGTAATTTGGCTAGGGTTTGCTTTATTGTTCGGATGGTGGTTCAATGAGATCCATTCAGCAATGAGCAAGATCCAAGAAAGTAACTTAGAAATAATCATTAAGCGGGGTATTTAATAAGATGGAAATAGTATATAGATGTGTGTTTCTTTTAGGTGTAACTTATATACCTATGTATGTATTCTTTGAGATACTATGAAAAAGATACTTATATTAATAGGGGTGATAGCTGTGACTATATGGCCTATACTACTGGTGGGATATCTTTCAGGAGATATAATGAGAGCGGTATGGTCCCTGGTTGTAGGGTGTACCCTTGTATTAGGTTGGCTAGCTACCATATTAATATGTATATTTATAGGGAGTATAATGACATCCACCTATGACACTATAAAATCTAAGATAACTAAATAGACACACTACTAACTAAGGAGATGGAGTTATGACAGACAGCCGAAGAGCATATATGGAAGCTCTTAAACTAACCAGGAAAAGCAGACAAGGGGATTTGCATGCATATATAGATCATGCTATAATAGATAGAATTACAGATAATTATTATAGGATAAGGTTTATGTGTAATATACCGTGTAATGCAGAGTTGAAAGAATTATTAATCAGAAGAATGAATGAGGAGAATGAAGATGGGTGTGGATAAAGAGAGACTATTAAGAATACAAGACAATTGCGCAGTTATTATAGATGCTTGTAATGTTCTAAAATTACTAAACGAACCCACGGTGCTAGGAAGTACCTCTAAAGAGGTAACCTATATTATAGAGAATCAACTGGAGTTATTGTGTGAGATAATAAGTGATATGTAATATAATTATATCTAAAGCCTCTAACGAGGTTTTTATTTGTCTGTAATAAAGTAGTTATATAAGGACTGTCACAAGGTCTTTACTCACCTAGTATAGGATAGTCCTGGAAATCCTCCAAAGACTTAAGGAAGGCCATGTACTGCCTAGCTAATAGCTTATTATTAGCCTCACTGCTTAGTTCAAGCCTTTCTTTAGCATCTAACCAGTCGTCAGAGGTATATTTCTTACCCTCGAATGGTCCAGAGTACTTATCATTAAAATCTAATGTATCCATCTTATTCTCCTATTCCCACCGCATATTGCTGCCTTGATTTCTTTAATTCGATTGTCCATTATAATTCTCCACTACATAGTGACTTGAAATAATCCGCTCTTTCTGCGGGCTTAGGATGACTTTCGTATACACTTGTATGTACTTTCACAAACATCTTCCACGACATCCTTAACCACACGGCATATCCAGCACATTTATTGTAGCCAGCATTAGTAGCTAATTCATATCCCAGTAGATCACTCATCCTCTCTCCGTGTATTCGGATAATGCCCCACTCAGTGTGGAGGAGGGAGTGGTGGGCAATCTCATGACCTAATATAATTGCTATCTGATCCTTATTGCCATTAGTAAATTGAATGAAACCACTATACATAACTACATGCATATTACCTACCATATCAATAAGAGCATATGCATTAATCTGATCACTCTCAACTATTATGAAGGTGATGTCACCGTACTTATATCTACTCTGCTCTCTTACTTTATGGAATACATCCTTATACTTATTCGTCATAGCTTTCATGTCTACTATATCAATGGAGGTGGCCCCTTGAGGGAGTATGCTGGAAGCATGGCCAGAGGTCACTACAAAGAACACTACACATATCCCTATTATCCATCCTGATATAAAACCTATTATGTTATCCATCTTTAAGTCTCCTATGTAATTCAACACTTGCCTCTGTTAGGTCTTCCGGGTCGGTTGTGTACTCATTCCCACCTAGACTAAGACTAGCTTCCTGTAGCTTCTCAAATAAATCGTCATCGTATATGTTAAGATGGAGTATCTCCCTACAATTAGTATAGTATAAGTTATCTTGATTGTGTTTGGTATTAGCTAGCTTATCCACCATCCAGTTTAATAATCTTATCCGTCTATTTCTCATAGATACTCCTTATAGAGTAAAGGTCTAATATAATTGTAAGTATACCACATTATAAGGGATATGTACACTACCCACCATGATTAATATAGGGTTAATACGTATAATTATCTAGAATAAGGATTAAATAGAAGAAAGTATAATAAAAGACTTTACTTATGGTGTAAAATATGTTATAATTAATACATTAAGTTATCTTGGCAAGAATCCGAACGAGAACACAAGCAAAGAATAATGTAGTCTTAGTATTCTAAACCTATCTTTCTATAAAGAAATATAGTATAATAATATATACTGCGATATACACATAGGTTGAATAATACAGAGGAAACTCATTATCTATGAAGACAACATATAAATCGTATCTATATATGTGTGGAATATGTGAAACGGAAGATACGGTATTACAGATTAAACACAAACAAGCCGATACTTGTGCCTGTACAGGGTGTGGAAGTCAATCGAAGATTGTTACGGTGGATGAATCAAATGAAAGTCCATTTATGTTAAATAGAGGAATTCAAGCACATCACAATTCGAGTGATTAATATTATAAGAAGAGATAGAAAGTAGAAGTATATATAAAGTATAACACGGCCACCTAAGTTTAAATACTCTTGGTGGTTTTTTACGGACTAGTAATAGGAGAATGATATGTTAAGACTAATTAAAAAGCATAAGACAGTATTGATAATTGCAGGTGTCACCATCGTCATATTGCTGGTACTTCAAAATATATAATATAAAATAAATAGATAAACGGATAAATAGATAACATCGGGTACATACATGGCTACTGAATTGACACAACATGAGGAAGTATTTGCACAGAAATTCTTTGAGTGTAGTAACGCTTCCGATGCATTCAGAGCAGCATATAATACAGCGAACATGAAGCCGAGCACAATTCATCGCAGAGCCCATTCTCTTCGTACAAGAGAGAAGGTTATAGCAAGGGTTGCAGAGTTGAACGCAGCCTCTCAGCGTGAAGTTCTCTGGTCGCGTGCTAAATCCATCGAAGTACTGGCCGATATAGCCCTGAAGGATACCGACAAGGCCGGCAATGATATCAAAGCAACTGAGAAGATCTCAGCAATACGGGAACTGAATAGTATGCATGGGTGGAAATCAGAGACAGTTGACAACGTATCCAGTGATGGTTCGATGAGTCCCGACAAACTATCTGACGAAGATCTGGCTCAAAGCATCAGTGATTTACTAGGTAATGATGAGAAGAAGCATTGATAAGTAATGAACAATCTCACTAGACAACAGCAAGAACAATTACTCAAATCGCTAAGAGAACAGCAGAATAGAAATAGATACAATAAACTTAAATACTATGCACCATACAATAAGCAAGTAGAGTTCCATAACGCAGGGCTGAAGTACCGTGAGAGACTACTCATGGCAGGTAATCAGTTAGGTAAGACATTCTGTGCATCTATGGAGATAGGCTTCCATGCTACTGGGCTATATCCTCATGACTGGAAAGGATTAAGATTTGATAAGGCACCGATACTATGGGTATGTGGAGTGACCGGAGAGGTTATTCGTGACACGTCTCAGAGGCTCATAGCAGGACGTATCGATGCAGATGAACTAGGAGAAGGGTCTATACCTAAAGATCTTATAGTGAAGTTCGCGAGAGGACTGGGTGTAAAGAACCTAATAGATCATCTAGTAGTCAAGCATATATCAGGACGTAATTCATTAATATACTTCAAGAGTTATTCAACAGGACGTGAGAAGTTTCAAGGAGAGACAATAGATCTAGTATGGTTTGATGAAGAGCCACCTATAGAGATCTATTCAGAGGGACTGACAAGGACTTCTAACGGACAGCATGGCATTAGATCATTGATGACCTTTACTCCTCTTCTAGGACGTACAAAGCTTGTCAATGGATTCTTACAAGAACCTACACCACAGCAGCGTATGATTAACATGACACTGGCTGGTTCAGAACAATACACAGACGAACAGAAAGAATCAATGATGGCAGCATGGCCAGCCCATGAAAGAGAAGCCAGAGCAAATGGCGTACCAATGCTAGGAAGCGGTAAGATATTTGTAGTTAATGAAGACATAGTAAGAGAAGATCCAATACCAGATGATAAGATACCAGCACATTGGTTCTATATAAATGGATTAGACTTTGGGTGGGATCATCCTTCAGCAGCAGTACAGTTAGCTTACGATGCAGATAAAGATGTTATACATGTAGTCAAAGCATTCAGACAAAGAGAAGCATTACCTATTATATTAGCACATGCCGTTAACAAATGGGCACCAGATATAGTAACTACTTGGCCACATGATGGATATCAACATGATAAAGGCAGTGGGCTATCGTTAAGAGATCAGTATGAAGATGCCGGGTTATATATGACATCAGAGCATGCTACTCATGAAGCAGGTGGTAATGGAGTTGAAGCAGGTATCCTAGAGATGCAGGAACGAATGGCTACAGGAAGATTAAGAGTAGGGGCAGATCTAATAGAATGGTGGGAAGAGTATAGAATGTACCATCGTAAGAACGGAAAGATAGTTAAGGTAGACGATGATCTACTCTGTGCAACTAGGTATGCAATCATGATGCTTAGACATGCAGAACAAAGACAAGACAAGGTTGGTTACGAATTACAGAGACACCACCAAGATAATATTAAGTCAAGCGGATGTTGGGATTGATAATGGCAGATAACATTAAGTTAATAGATTTATTCGATACAATAATTATCACCGAAGCCTCTCAAGGAATTGATCAGTTTGGTAATTATAGTGTGATAGAAGAAGAGCAGCTATATGTCCCTAAACAAAACATAGCGGACATGATTGAAGAACGTGAGCTTGAGATGATAGGTAATAGATGCGCTCAAGGATCAGATGAAGATGAATCAACAATGGCTGAATGGAATGAAGGTGTTAAGAAAGGTAAGAAGCTGGCTAAACAAGAGAATAAAGCTTTAAGCATTCCTTGGGAAGATGCTGCTAACTTTAAATCTCCAGTCATAACCTCAGCATGTTATAGATTCTCCGATGCAGTTAGTACAGAGATATTAAGACCTTATGATTTAGTATCTGTGAAGATCATTGGGGATGACCCAGATGATATTAAAGAAAAGAAAGCAGATAACTATAGTAAGTATGCTAACTGGCAGATCAATGAAGAGATGCCGGAATGGAGATGTGAGCAAGAGAAGCTTTTGTATGATCTCCCAATGGAAGGTACAAGCATCAAGAAGGTATTCTTTAATACTATAGACAAGAAGCCGGAGTCTAAACTTATAAGCTTCCCTAACTTTATATTAGATAATACAGCTAAGTCTGTAGCCCGCTTAAGAAGATTTGGTGAGATAATGGAATTCTCACGCAATGAAGTAGAAGAGAAGATTCGTAATGGTGACTGGATAGAGAATGATATATTCGGAGAAGAGGAAGAGAATGACGCTACATACGAACATAGGAAAGAACAGGTAGAAGAAGGTGATATTAAGTTTATAGAGCAGCAAGGATTCTATGACTTAGATGGAGATGGTTACGAAGAACCTTACACATTTGTATTTCATTGTGAGTCTCAAAAGATTGTTAGAATGGTACCAAGATTTGAATTAGATGACGTTAGGCTAAGAGGGGGTATTACATTATACCAGGAACCACAGTCTAATACCGAGATACTTAAGATTAAACCTAATAATAGTATAGTAATGACAATATTCTTAAAAGATATTATTGGATGTGGGTTACTTGGAGTAGGTTACGCTCATTTATTAAGTTCATTTGCAAGAGCTATTAATGCAGCTACAAATAACTTATTGAATACGGCAACATTGAGCAATGTACCAGGTGGATTTCTTGCCAAAGGATTCAGGGCAAAGATGGGCAATACTCAACTAGGTCCTGGACAGTGGAATCAAACAGAGATTAGTCCTAGAGATCTAGCAGCAGGTGTATTGCCTAATCCTACTAAAGAACCTAGCCCAGCTTTATTTCAGTTAATGGGGGCCTTAGTAGCTAATGCAGAGGAGATGAGTGCTTCTACTAATATTATCTCGGCTGTAGGTGCAAATGCCCCTGCTACCACTACATTATCTCTTCTAATGGAACAGCAGCAGACTAGAAGCGCTATTGTAAGTCGTATATATAGATCTATGACACAAGAGTTTAAGATGCTATTTGAGCTAAATAAGAAATATACGGACCCTGCTACATACGCAGAAGTAGTTGGAGATCCTAACGCAAGTGTTGAGGAGGATTTAGATGATGATAGTATCTCTATCTCCCCGAGTGCTAACCCTGACGTTTCAAGTAAGGTTATGAGGGTACAGCAAGCTCAGGCAGCTATGTCTCTTATAGAACCTACACTAATGGCTGGGGGGGATGCAAAACCTATTATAAAGAATTATCTAGAAGCTATAGGGTTTGAAGATGCAGAAGAAGTATTGCCAGAATTAACACCGGATCAAGTGTTGCAGAAGTTATTGCAGGATAATCCAGATCTACAAGAAATGATCATGGGAGAGAAAGAAAGAGCAGATGCTTTAATAGCTCAACAAATAGATGGTGTGGATAAAGAAGAGCAACGTAAAGATATTAAGCTTGGTGCTGACGTACAAAAACTTGAAGCAGATACTGTGAAGTCGTATGCAGAAGCGGCACTAAAAGAACAACAAGCCGAAACAGAAGACCTTAATAATGATGCATTGATTGCTAATACCGGTCAAGGACTGGACGGCATGTTCATAGAGAATAAGCATAAAGTTGCTGAGACTGAGAGAGTTTTACTTGACAACGAAATGAAAAAGAAAGAATTAAGAGGAGAGGATATAGGTGATACTAACTGAGCAGGAGAAGAAGGATTGGACGTATCATCCAGTCACTAAAGAATTTTTTAAAATACTAGAGGGGGACTTAGCAGAAGCGATGGAGTCGAATAACGTAGATTTTGACTCAATAGATTACACCGCTCTTATGGCGGCTAGGACTAAAGGGTACATAGAATGTACTAAGAACTGCGTCGAACAAAGAACACTTTGGAATAGGTATGGGGAGGAATGATGAAAGAAGTAGATATACATGAAATGATAGGAAAGGTCAAGGGGATAAAGCCCTTAGGTCATTACGCAATTGTTGAAGTATTACCCTTCAGCGAGAAAACGGATGGAGGCATCATCCTATCGTCTGAAGAAGTAAATAAAGAGAGAAGTGGCAGAGACATGGGCGTAGTAAGATCTTTTGGGTCTACAGCTTACGAAGGTTTTAGTAATTGTAAAGTTCCTAGTGATTGGGGAGTGAAGGTAGGGGACCTAGTAGAGCTTAAATCTAGATACGATAATAAAACTCCTAGAATCCACGAATATAATGAAGACTATAAAAATTTAAGAATTGTATCAGATAGTGAAATAATCGCCAAATATGAGTTAGAGGACTAATAAATGGATATTAATGAAAACGACATAGAGAATGCTGATTATTCAGATTTAGATAAAATAATAGCAGATGAGTTAAATGCAGCATCCGAGGAAGAAGAGGCTACCGTAGAAGAAGATAGAATCCCGGTAGAGGATACTATATCGGAAGAAATAGTTGTCGAGGAAGCAATTACCGAGGAAATATCGGAAGTTGAAGAAAGTCAAGAAGATATATTAAATAAAGAAAGAGCAGATATCCTAGACAAAGCTAAAGAGATGGGATATGACGAAGATAAATTTTCTAAAGATCACCCTAGATACGTATCCCCACATGAATTTGTAAGATATGGCCAGATACGAGATGATGCAGCTAAAGCTAAGAATAGGGTTGATGAGATAGCTAAAGAAACACAAGAACAATTAGCTAACTATAAAAACTTAATGGAGACTAGAGCAGCGGCTAAGATAAAAGAATTAGAATCAGAGAGACAAGTTGCTGATGATAACTTTGATTTAGAAGATTATAAGAAAGCTCAATTTCAGATAGATCGGCTTAAAGAAGAGCAAGCAATGTTAACACCAAGTGCTGCGCCTCAAGTACATCAGGAAATGGATCTACATGTAGCGGAGTGGGATCAAAAAAACCCGTGGATATATGATATTACAGATCCACGGTCTGTGCAGGCAAAACTAGCATTAAAAGAGTTCTATGACGCTAATCCAGCAATGGCGGGAGCTAAAGATGAAGGTAAATTCTTAGTTCAATACATAGATCGTAAATTAGGTCTAGATATTCCAAAAGTGGACACAAAGACTCATGCTGAGAATCCTAGGAGAGATGTTGGTAATACAGAGGTAGGAAGATCCCCTAAAAGCGTTAAGAATAAGGGGAAACTAACTATGGCAGATCTGACCGGAGAAGAGAAAAGAGAATGGGAGCAGACTAAGCATTCTGTATGGAACCCACTAGGAAACGGTAAAGATAAATATTTAGATGCGGTTAAAACATCAAGAAGTATGGGATAAGGGGAGATAGTAATGACAGATAAGAGAAAAACGAATATAGGTAGTAGAGACAATACCGCTCCTGCGGATAAACGCCCAAAGAGAGTTCGTCTTAACGATGGTACTCCCATGCAAGACTACTTTAAAACATTTCATACCTCAGGGTATGCTTATTATTCACCAATAGTAACAAGTTTAGACGATCTATCTTCTTTAAAGAGAATGGAATCAGCTTGGTGGGACTTGGTTAAAGATGATTCAGGAGAAGTTGTTCATTTCTCTTCTCATGGCGCAGTTCATGTACTAATGAGAACTAAGCAAGAATATTACGACGAGGATATGCTAGTACAGCAAGATAAAGTAAACGCCTCGGAAGGATTGGACGCAAATTTAAGAACCGGGGAGTACATACCTAAGGGTAACGCCTCAGTAGTTACTTCTAAAATAGAAAAATAATAGTAGAGACTATTAACCGAATACAGATTGGGTAGATGCCCGCAGTACATAACCGTTTATCTTGGTAGATGCCAAAGGAGAACATAAAACAATAACATTTATCAGGAGAATAGATATGGCAGGTGGATTTAGACCCGTCAATAACTTCAGTGCTTCGGACTTCAACGGTAAGATTAAAACCTTTCACGTTGCTTCAGGTCATTCAACCTTACTAGCAGTAGGGGACGTTGTACGTATTTCTGGGACATCTTTTACAGATGGTACAGAAGAAGTTGACGCAGGTGCAGCAGCACAAACATTAACAGGAGTGATAGTAGGTTTTTCACCTAATTTCTCTTCATTAGAATCAAAAGGACTGGCGGCTTCTACAGCAGGCTTTGTCTTTGTAAACATTGATCCAGACGCAGAGTATTTGTGTGAAACTTCAGGCGGCACTATTGCTGTAACTGATGTAGGATTAAACGCGGATATGGTTGCTACGGCAGCGACATCTTCAGGAAACCTTGTTAATTCAAACATGACATTAAATGCAGCCTCTTTTGGGAGTGCTACAGCTCAATGGCGTGTTCTTAGTTTAACTCAAGATTCAAACGGCGACTTAGGTACGGCAGCAGGATCAACAGTAAGAGTTAAGTTAAACGAATCAACAGTAACTGGTGTAGTGGGAGTATAACATGGCTGGTACAATTAATACAGGCAATATCTCACGGTCATTAGAACTGGGGATACATAAACATTTCGGTCAAGCGTATGAAACGCATGAAAAACAGTATGATAAGATTTTTGATATAAGAAGCTCAAACAGAGCATTCGAGATCGATCAGCAGTTTGAAGGCTTTGGCTTGGCTTCAGTTAAGCCACAAGGGGCTGGGATTGAATACGATGCACAACAAGAAGGTATATCGCCTAAGTACATCGCGGACACGATCGCAAAAGGGTTCATTGTTACTATGGAAGCTCTTAATGATCAGCAGTATGATCTTTTCGGCAAAGGGGCGAGAGGACTTGCATATTCAATTAACCAAACCAAAGAAACTAGATGTGCAAACGTAATAAACCGTGCGTTTAATAGTAGTTTCATCATGACAGACGGTGACGGCCTAGAGCTTTTATCAACTGTTCATGTAAATGGTCCTAGTGATAGCACTACTTTCTCTAATGAGTTAGCAACTCCAGCAGCTTTATCAGAAGCTACTCTGGAAGAACTACTTATTCAGATTAATGAGGCTACAGATCCTAGAGGACTTAAGATTGCGTTACAAGGCACACGATTAATCGTACCGCCTAAGTTAATGTATGAAGCATGTCGTATTACTGATTCAGTATTACAGAATGATACTGCAAATAATGCGGTAAATGCACTTAAGTATAAAGGATCTCTAAAAGATGGTTATACCGTAAATAACTACTTATCTTCACAAACAGCTTGGTTTGTAAAAACTAACTGTCCTGAAGGTTTGACTCATTTTGAGCGTGAAGCTGTAATGTTCGGACGTGACCGTGATTTCGGTACAATGAACGTACGTTTCCAAGGTTATGAACGTTACTCACAAGGTTGGAGTGATGCTCGCGGACTGTACGGAAGTGCAGGAGTATAGACCTGAATGATTACATATAAAGTTGGGGCTTCGGCCCCCTCTTTTTAAAGCCATAAACATGGCGATTTAGACATAATAGTTAAAAGGAGAATATAATGTCAGTTTCACGATTACCGAAAGGTTTAAGCACAGTTTCACCAGGGGATACACTTGGTAATTTTATTGCCCCTTCTCCAATGAAGGCGCATACATATTTTAATGATTTCGATACATATCTAGCGAGTGAGTGGGTAATTACCACTACAGAGGCTGGAGCCGGGGCTGCAACAGAAGCTCTAGGAAATGCGGACGGAGGCGTACTAGTTGTTACTAATGATGATGCCGATAATGATGCGGATTTCTTTAATAAAGTCGGTGAGTCATTCTTAATGGCTACAGGCAAGAAGACATGGTTTGAAGCAAGCCTAAAAGTAAGTGATGCCACTCAAAGCGATTGGATCATGGGGCTGCAAATTACAGACACAACTCCGCTATCTGTTTCAGATGGTATTTATTTCCAAAAAGATGATGGCGATGCCAATATTGATTTACATGTTACTAAAAATGGTACATCTACATCAAGTACAGCAATCGGAACAAATGTAGATGATACTTTTATTAAAGTAGGTTTCTATTATAACGGAGTCGACGCTGTTGTAGGTTTTATTGATGGTGTAGCTATCGCCTCACTAGTAACTACAAACTTACCTGATGATGAAGTATTAACTGTTTCATTTGGTATTCAGAATGGTGCCGCAGCAGCTAAAGTGATGACAGTAGATTATATATTCGCAGCTAAAGAACGATAGGAGCCGAAAATGAAACCTATTACTATAAACATGGATCTTGATACGGTTGACGTTAACAACGTATTTGAAGATCAAACAACAGGGGGCGCGGGCAACTTCACACTAGACGGAGCCGGTGTCACTTCTGGAGTATGGACTACGGGCGACGGGTTTGCAAAACAGATAAGCTTTGAATCTTCAGCTAACTTGTCCGCCTTAACTGTCACAATAAGCGGGTTTTCAGCAACACGAAAACACCATGCTATTACAGAAGATGTGACAGGGCCTAATGCCACAACAGTTGAATCTGCTAAGTACTTTGCAGTTATTACTCAGATTACTACAGACGGAGAAGCAGGAACTAATGTTGAGAGTGGTTTCTCTGATGAATCTGTTAGCGACCCTATCCCTTTAAACTGGAGAGCATCACCGTTCGTAGTTGGTATTGGCGCGGTTGTGACGGGAACAATCAATTATACATTACAGCATAGCTTTGATGATCCTCAAGATGGTGGGGAAGCTATGTTCTGGTTTGATTATGATATAGCAGACATGGCGGCGGCCACAGCTACTGCAGATGGTAACTATTCAGCGAGCATTAGAGCAACAAGACAGAAGATTAACAGCTACAGTGCAGGCGCGGCTCTTAAAACTACCTGGATTCAGGGTCAAGGGGGCAACTAATGGGTGTTACAGTAAAGAAAGGCATTACATCTTCGCCATCTGACGTTTTTGATGATACTAGCCCCGAGCTTGGCGGCAACCTTGACGGCAACGGGTTTGAAATTACAAATTTGGACGCCTTGGATATTAACGTAGATCCAGTTAAAGGGTTAACGTTCGGCGGGGTCGTTACTGGGTTACGGTCACCATCACCAGGCTCTGTAGCAATCATGGCGGGGGGGGCTAATCAAGTTGAAGTAACGACTTCATTCATGCTCGGAAGATTAAACGGAATGTTCACTATTGGCCAGACACGTCTGGCATCATATACCGTGCCTCAATACACCTGGCGGGGTGACACCGACTCTGGATTAACCCGGGGTGGAGAAGACCAAGTTTCTATAGTTTGCGGTGGCGTTGAAGGAATTAGGTTTGCAGAAGTCGGTGGTGGTGTATTGCAATCAAATAATGTCAAAGCAGGCATTACAGCAGACGTTGGGTCAGTTCAGGGTGGCAGCCCTTTAACCTCGTCGGTTAATCAAATATCAGTATGTGCAAATGTTGGAGATGCTGTGACAGCTCCCGCATGTATTACGGGTTTATCACATGTTTTAACTATATTAAACAGCGGAGCTAATGCTTGTGATGTATTTCCAGCATCGGGAGATAACTTAGGGGCTGGCGTTGATACTGCGGTATCATTAGCAGCGGGCGCCAACATAACATATAGAAGTTACGATGACACAAATTGGTTTGCAGTAACATAAATAAACAAGGATGACGACATGTCTAAAACATATAAATTAAAAACACCCACAGATAAAAGAATAATGTATGACGCTATCGTCATTGAAGAGACTGAAACTATTATCATACCAGAAGAAACAAAGGTTACTGTACGCAGTATATCAATTGCACATATTAAAAAAGAATATCAAGATATTAATGAAGAGATTACAGTATTGAATGCGCGTAAGGATGAGCTTAAAAGCATGTATGACAAAGCTAAATATCAGGCTGATAAAGTGACAGAGGCTATAAAATGAAACAAGCAATAAAAAAGAAAAAGTCAGCAACAAAAAGAAAGAAGACTAAGAAAGGGTATTAGTAATGTCAGGCGCTGCGTTCACAATAGGTAAAGGATGTTGTAGTACTTCTTTTGAAGTTGAAGAGGATACTCTCATAGCAACAGATAAGACTATAACATTCACCAAAATGATGAGTGAGATCACACTCATTAATGATGAGTCCATAAATAGCCTTGATTTCAAATTCTCATCTACTCAAGACTATGGAACCCTCAAAGCTAAAGAGACTATAACGATTAATATAAAGACGATTGAGGTACTTTTGAGTACGGCAAGCAGCGTTGCATACAGAGTATGGGGGGTCGGGTAATGAGTTCAGGTATAAATAGAATCGGAGTCAGTGGGCCAAGCACAGATGCAGACAATTCTTTAACTTCGGTTAACTTGTTGTCCGCCATTTTATCAGAATTGAAATTACAAACCGAAATTCTACAAGAAGCATTTGACACTGATTTAAATATTGAAGATTTGGAGAGATAAAAATGAAAATAACCGATGGAGTCGGCACCAATAGAGCGGCAGAGGTAGATTCTCAGAATAGACTTAGTACAAAAGCCGTATCTATATCTGAGAGAGCGAATGCAACTGTCGAGGCTAATAGTTACAACCTAAATAGTGGATTAATAACATTAACCACAGCGGGTGAATCAGGTGTTTTATACCTAAAGAATAATGATTTAAGGGATCTGCATATTGATGCAATTATAGTAATTCTGGGTCCGTCAACAGGGGGCGCTGCTACAGATACCACGCAGATAGTATTCTACAAGAATCCAACTACGGGTACGCTGATTTCGGCTGCCACAGATGCAGACGTGAAATCCAATAGGAATTTCGGAAGCTCTATTACTTTAACTGCCGATTTATTTAAGGGGGCAGAAGGTGTAACAATAACAGACGGCACGGCACACATTGAGTCATTAATATCTCCAGGAAATAGAGTGGTTTTTACGATTGACGAGATATTAACTAAAGGTGATTCTCTGGCAGTGAGTTTAGAGCCGAACAATAGTAATACATCTATGAAAGTAATGGCGGCTATAACCTGCCATATAGCGGATTAATAAGGGGTTAACATGGCTGAAATAATAAGCGGAATAGGTAACGGTAAATCACTAGCTGTTGATAACAATAATCGCGCCCAAACAAGCGCAATGACATTATCAGAGGCATCTACTGCCAGCAGAAATGGAGATGCATATAATATAAACACTGGAGATATTACGCTGACCACTGCTAATGAATCCTCTGTGTTATATGTGAAGAATAATGAAGTGAGGGATCTTATCGTTACTACTGTTATCTTTTTAATAGGCTCCTCCACAGGTGGTACCGGAGATTTAGTAACAAGTGTATTTAGTAATACTACGATAGGAACTGTGGTTGATGATGCTGTAGATGTTGAGATGAAAGAAAATAAAAACTTTGGCAATTCAAACTCCCTCGCAGCAGACGCGTTTGTCGGATCGGAAGGCAAGACTTTGACAAATGGAACGAAAGTATTTAGTAGTAGGCTGGATGGCGCAGCAAAACAATATAGTATCGGCACAGGAGACATTATATTACCTAAAGGATCCAGTATGGGGATTAAAATTACCCCTCAAACTAGCAATACTAGCGTAACGCTCCAGGTCGCATTGGCTACATATTTAAGAGAGGATTCATAAATCATGGGTGTTCTATCGCATATAACCGATTCCGCTACGGGGGTTGAAGCTAAGATTTCAAGATATGGCCAGCTAGTGACCGGGGCTATTTCCTATAATTCTGTAGCTAACACTGAATTAGACTCCACAGGAACGGCTTTTAATATGGTTACTCCTAGGGAAGGGAAAAGAATTGTTATAGATGCCCTTATCCTATTTGCAAACAGAAATGTGGGAGTTAATGACGCGACAGTGGAAATTTATTGCAGTGATGTGGGGCCGGAAGAAACAACGGCATCGACTGAAATTTTGACAACTCAAATGATTAAACAATCCGCATTACCTTTAATGAATTTAAACCTAATAACTGAACCAGGGTGCTGGGTTAATATAAAAACAGATGATGCCACAATATTCGCCACTTTGTTTTACTATTATATACCCATTGGACGTTCAGTCGTAATATAAATAGCAGGGGACAACCAATGGCAAAATATAATGATTACTGGAAGAGTGAAGGATACGAAGGAGGGGATAACTGGCTTATTGATGATATCACAGGATTTAAGATAAAGTCCAGTGAAGCACAGTTAGGTGTCGGCCTAGAGCAGGGACTATTGACTAGCGTTAGAAGTGAATTAAATCCACAACTTTACTTAAAACCAAGAACAGATACACAACTAGCAAATTTAATTAGGGATCGCCAAACAGAGACATTTGGTGAAGGAAACGCAAACGATTTATAGGTGATAAATGGCTATTTCAGGTACATCAACATACACTCTAACTGCTGCGGGGATTGTTACTGAGGCTTTCAGTAAGATTGGCGTGAGAGCAGTAGAGCAGGCTATACAATCTAATGAAATGCAAGATGGTATCACCGCGTTAAATACATTATTAAAAACATGGAGCACTAAAGACCTTCATATATGGGCAAAGAAGGAAGGGGTACTATTCTTAGACCCCGGCACTGAAACTTATCTATTAAGTAGTACAGGGTCTAGAACTTCTTATTTAGCCGATTTCATCTCGACGACTACAACTTCTGCTGTAGCGTTGGGATCCGCCACCATCCCTGTCACCTCCTCGACGGGGATGGCTGTCGGTGATTCTATAGGGCTTAGGGTAAACGCTGATACAAGATTTTGGTCAACTATATTAACAGTTGACAGCGCCACTCAAGTTACTATGAATGACAACACTACTGCCGCAGTTGCCAGTGGTTCTAGTGTGTTCACATACACAACTAAAGCAGAACGCCCTATGCGTGTATTATCAGCCCGTAGGAAATTGTTTGGGTCAGATAATGAGATACCGGTGATTAGATGGGCTAGACAGCAGTACTATGATCAGGTAAATAAGGGTTCTCAAGGAACTGTCATTGCTTATTACTACAGCCCTCAATTAGATGCTGGTGAATTCAGTGTATGGCAACAAGCTAGTGATGTAGATCAGTTTTTAAGATTAACTTTTTATGAGCAATTAGATGATATAACTTCACAGACTCAGAATGTAGAATTCCCACAAGAATGGTTAGAATGCTTAATATATAACCTAGCAGTACGTTTAGGAATAGATTATGACACTCCTATAGAAAAGTATCAAAAGATAGTAGGGATGGCAGGAATATTACTAGAAGAAATGGAAGCCTGGGGCATGGAGCAAGGAAATTTATTCATATCACCTAACTATGGCGGTCAAAGACAATGAGTTTAAAAGTCCCTTTAGAAGTAGGCAATGGATCATACCCGACTAATTATCTACCGTTCAGTTCCCAAAGGTGTGTTAATTCTTACCCATTTATGGCAGAGAATACTGCATTTAGCATGAAAGCGGTGGTATCAACTCCAGGCATAGCTAGAGTCACTCTTACAGGGGATGCTATTGTAGGGCTTCCTAGAGGTGATATTGTTATTAATGATATTCTGTACAAAGTAGCCGGGACTAACGTATTTAAGATATTTGCAGATGGCTTAGTAGAGATTATAGGTACAATATTGACAGGTGGAAGGGTTTCATTATCTCAAAATGGAGATTATTTAGTAATAGTTATTCCAGGAGGCAATGCATACTATTACCACATAGCCACCTCTACATTTGCACAAATAACTGATCCTGATTATATCACTAGTGATACGGTTACATTCTTACAAGGAAGGTTTGTATTTACAGCTACAGATGGAAAGGTATTCTTTGTATCAGATTTAAATGACCCTACTAGTTATGATGCATTAAACTTTGGTACGGCAGAAGCAAGTCCAGATGCCATAATAGCAGGGTTTGTTGATCATAGTGAGTTATTTATGTTTGGTGTTGAGACTGTTGAGTCGTATTCCAACATAGGAGGAAGTGGATTTCCTTTTCAGGCAATCCCTGGTTCGGTGATAACAAAAGGATCTCATTCAAGAAATTCTATTATAAACTTTGATAACACTATGTTATTTCTTGGAGGGGGTGTCAACGAGAAAAGTGCTGTATGGAGGGTAACTAGCTCTTCAAGTGTACAGAAAGTATCAAGTAATGCAATTGATGAAGAGATACAGAAGTTCACTAGGGATGAAATGAGAGATTATGCATTTGCACTAACTTTCTCTTTTAACGGGGCATTCTTTGCCGCATTTACCTTCATGGCTGAGAACAATCGTATACCCTCTAAAACATTTGTATATGATGCTGCGTCTAGTGCTCAATCAGGGCACCCAATATGGCACGAGATACAGTCAGGGCTAGAAGAAGGAAGATGGAGAGTAGACACACTTGTACAAGTATATAACCAGCTTTATGTGAGTGATTACACGGATGGCTCTAGAGTAGGGTTTTTAGATGAGAGTGTTTTTAAGGAATATGATGAAACAATAATAAGAGAAGTTATCACCCAGCCTTTCACACAAGAAAACAAAAGAGTTTACTATTCCACTGTTGAATTGACTATGGAAACAGGGGTTGGCCTTAATACAGGCCAAGGAAGTGATCCTCAGATAAGGATGTCGTACAGTGATGATGGAGGACGTAATTGGTCAAGTGAGATATCTAGACCAATGGGTAAGATAGGTAATTATAATGCAAGAGTGCTGTGGAGAGGATCATTAGGGTCTGCTCCCGTTAGTAGGATGTTTAAGTTTCTAATGTCTGACCCGGTTAAATTTACAATACTGAAACTAGAAGCATATATTGATGTAGGTACACGATGAGTGGTAATTTAATAGCCCCCCGAAGGGAAGCAATAATTGAAAGCAATGGAGCAGGCACCTCAAGGTTACAAGAATGGATGGAAGCTGTCACTAGGGTATTAAATGAATTGTGTGAAACTGTTGAAGAAGGGGAAACCGGAGGGTCATCACCCTGGGCATCTATAGCAAGTATACAAAGTAAGATTAAAGGATTAGAGGATCAAATAGGATCTCAAAGCATGCAAGGCGAACTTTCCGCCATAGATAAAAGATTATGTAACATAGAGAAGGACGTTTAACATGGCGAATGTAGTTATAGCGAATGGCGTACAACCAGGGGTACTGACAGCAGTAACCCTATTTACATCTCCAAGCAACTTAGGAGTAGGTACTAGAATCGATCAGTTTACGGCCACAAATCAAGCAGCGACAACAGAAAAGTATACAGTACATATAGTGCCAAGTGGCGGCAGTGCTGATTCTACAAATAAAATAATTACAGGAAATTCACTTAACCCTGCGGGTACAGGATGTGGAGATGTAGAAAGTCCTGCGGAACTGATTAACCAGATTATACCTAAAGGTGGTACTTTACAAGTATTAGTAACAACCATTACTACAATTAGTTTTAGAGCTTCTGGAAGGAATCTATAGTGCTGACTCAAACATGTAACACTAATATTATTTATTCGTATATAACTCAAGAAGATGAGCTATACAATAAGGCAATTGAGACGGGGGTAAATAAATTAAACTATTCCCCTCAAGTGGATGATTATAATAGTTGGTACATATATTCAGGTATGGGAGAAAAGGTAAGCGGCTTGACTAGAATTGAGGTTAAATCACAATATGCAGTAAATATTCATTTCTTTATGCAAAAAAAAGATAGGGACAATAAGTTTATATTTGCTAATGAAATTCTAGAAGCCTTGTTTAAAGAAGATGGTAAGTTCATGAAAGCATATATTGAATTCCCGTCGCACCGAAATGACATAATTAAGTTTTTAGATATATTGGGATTCAAGCAAGAAGGTAAATTAATATCTTGTTGTATGTACGAACACTATACTAGGGATCTATTGGTATACGGAATATCAAAAACAGATTTTACAAATAAAAGGGGAATATAATGGGCGGTGGCGGTTTTTTCAATACAGTTTTAACAGGAGGGGGCTTGCTCCCCGATCCTTTAGATATTTCAGGAGCAGGGGCTAGAAAGCAATCAGACCAAGCCCAGCAAGCTGCTCAATTAAGTGCTGATTCCGCCATTGCCGCGGCACAGATACAGGAAAGGACCGCACAAGAAGCTTTAGGAGAAACTAGAAGGCAATATGATGTCACTAGGGCTGATCAACTTCCCTTTATAGAAGCGGGTCAGGGCGCTGTAGGACAACAACAGCGACTATTAGGACTTGATGGCCAGGCAGAGCAACAGCAAGCATTCGGACAGTATGCAGAATCACCCGGTCAAGCATGGCTTAGAGAGCAGACTATGCAAGGCGTATTAAATAACGCAGCGGCTACTGGAGGTCTTAGGGGTGGAAATGTACTAAGAGCATTACAGGAAAACTCCGCAGGGCTAGCTTCTCAAGATTACGGTAATTACTATAATAGGTTAGCAGGACTAAGCGGCAGTGGGCAAACTGCTACTTCTAATTTAGGAGCATTGGGCGCACAGCAATCTGGACTTGCCGCTAATTTAATTAATATGGGTGGCCAAGCAGGAGCTTCTGGTCTTCTAGGAAGCGCACAAGCACGTTCAAGTGGGCTACAGCAGCAAGCTCAAATGGGAGCGGCACAAACTCAAAGTAATATTGGGCTAGCTGGGGCGGCAATGATGATGGTCTCAGATATAAACTTAAAGAAAGATATTACAGAATTTACCGAAGAAGATTTAAAGTCTTGTTACGAACAGGTAATAAATATGAAATTGTATAATTGGAAGTATAGAGAGGACAGCGGCTTACCTGATGGAGAGTTCATTGGCCCTATGTATCAAGAGTCCCCTGATTGTATAAAAGTCGATGACAAGGCTATAAAGGCACTTGATGTCCATAAAGAGAACATGCTAGTGGTAGGTGCTCTTCAATATCTTCAATTTAAAGGAGTAGAACTATAATGGCAACTGGTTACGGACTACAAAGAGCGGCACCCTACAACCCTGTTCACGGGGGGTCATTGGTGGCAGATTATACTCCTCTTGGTCGAGGATTATCGGCAGGTCTTCAGCAAAGGAGGCAAGATGAATTAGTGCAACAGCAGTTAGCTATGAAACAAGCACAGATTGATAGGCAGATAGAATCTAAGCAACAAGTACAAGAAGCGGTTACAGGATTACTTGGTCCTCGTACACCTTATAGTGC
>SDBT01005993.1_pt1 | contig 20316 bp, 13 predicted proteins | sample 2277101 | NCBI WGS metagenome assembly SDBT01 (sample SAMN10404973, study PRJNA504765) | marine sediment metagenome | isolation source: marine sediment core GS10_PC15, 103 cmbsf | place: Arctic Ocean: Southern Knipovich Ridge | collected 2010 | reverse complement strand
GATCGGCGACGATCGCGATCGGGCCAAAGGCTGGCAGCGCTATGATCGCAACCCGGTCTTCGATCAGGCCGAAGTGACCAAGATGGTCAAGTCGGGCGTGAATCGGCTGACCGAGATGCAGCTATCCGACGGCGGCTGGGGGTGGTTCTCCGGATGGCGGGAGCATTCCTATCCCCACACCACCGCCTATGTCGTCCACGGCCTGCAAACGGCCAAGCAGAACGACGTGGCCCTGGTGCCGGGCATGCTCGAAAAGGGCGTCGCATGGCTCACGCGATACCAAGACAGACAAGTGCAGTTGCTCAACAACGCCCTGAAGAATCCGAAGAAGAAGCCCTGGAAGTTGCAGGCCGATAACCTCGACGCCTTCGTCTATATGGTGTTGGTCGACGCGGGCGTCAAGAACGACCAGATGCGAGACTTCCTCTATCGCGATCGCACCACGCTGGCCGTCTATAGCCTATCCATGGTCGGCATCGCTCTGCAAAAACAGCACGAGCAGGAGAAGCTCGATATGGTCATTCGGAACATCGGGCAATATGTCCAGCAGGACGACGAGAACCAGACGGCCTGGCTGAAACTGCCCGGCGGATATTGGTGGCACTGGTATGGCAGCGAGTACGAAGCCCATGCGTATTACTTGAAACTGCTTTCGTTGACCGATCCCAAGGGCGAGTTGGCTCCGCGGCTGGTCAAGTATCTGTTGAACAACCGCAAGCATGCGACCTATTGGAACTCGACCCGCGATACGGCGATCTGCGTCGAGGCGATGGCCGACTTCATTCGCGCCAGCGGCGAGGGCAAGCCCGACATGACGGTCGAAGTATGGCTCGACGGCGAGCTACAGAAAGCGGTCGAGATCACGCCGAAGAATCTCTTCCTCTTCGACAACAAGTTCGTACTGACCGGCAAGGACGTTCAAGCCGGCGCCCATCAGATCGAGCTGCGCAGGAAAGGCACCGGGCCGCTCTACTACAACGGCTATCTGACCAACTTCACCCTAGAGGACTTCATTACCAAGGCCGGGCTCGAGGTCAAGGTCCAGCGGAAATACTACAAGCTGAACAAGGTCGACAAATCGATCAAGACGGCCGGTTCCCATGGACAGGTCGTCGATCAAAAGGTCGAGAAGTACGAGCGCGAGGAGTTGGCCAATGACGCGACGCTCAAGAGCGGCGATCTGGTCGAAATCGAGCTAGAGATCGACAGTAAGAACGACTACGAGTATCTCGTCTTCGAGGACATGAAGCCGGCCGGTTTCGAGCCGGTCGATCTTCGCAGCGGCTACAACGGCAACGAGATGGGCGCCTATATGGAGTTCCGCGACAACCGGGTGGCCTTCTTCGTTCGCCGATTGGCGCGAGGAAAACACAGCGTCTCGTACCGCATGCGGGCCGAGATTCCCGGCCGTTTTTCCGCGCTGCCGACCAGAGCCTGGGCCATGTACGCCCCGGAATTGAAGGGCAACTCGGACGAGATTAAGCTGAGGGTCGAGGATTGAGCGGCGGGTGTAGCTACGTTTGCCAGAACGTGGATCGCGTCCGAGGTTTGTGGTGGCGTGGCTGGCGGCATAGCGCAGCGGTGCCCCAGATCCTCACAAACTGGGGCACCGCTGCGCTATGCCACCAGCCACCCGTCGAGGGTCACAACCACGTTCTGGCGAACGTAGCTACCCATGCGCCCCTACTCGATCTTCCATGCCTCGACCTTGCCGGGGGACGAAACGATCAGGACCGGCTGGCCGTCGAGTTCCGTGGTGGCTAGGCCGGTAATCTGGGCACCGTATTGGAACTGGTCGAGCACCTCGCCGTCGGCCGAGACGATGCGGATCGAGCCGTCGGCACTGGGTAACAGCCAAACGCCGGGCCCTTCCGCCTTGATCCGGCCGGGGATAATCCGCTCGATCGGACATTGATGAATGCCCGGCGGCAACGGGCAACTCCAGATCTCGCCTTCGTCCAGATGAATCCCCACGGCCACGCTGTTCCCCAAGCCGTCGCTCGACAAGGCACACAACTCGCGACTTCCGTCCCCGTCGAGGTCGGCCGATTCGAGGTAAGTGAGCGATCGATCGGGCACGGCCCGTTGCATGCACACGTTCCCCTGGCCATCGAATCCCGTCACGACCTCACTCGCATCGACGCAGAGCAGTGCATACTTCCCCTGATTATTGGGGCCGCCGACGGCGATTCCCTGGACGTTACTGATCGAGCGGTCCCACCAAACCCGCTTGCCCTCGAGCGACGCCGCCTGGACTCCCACATAACCCCAATATCCGACGTACAGGTTGAGTTTTCCGTCGCCGTCGAGATCGAACAACTGCACGTCGATGATGCCGGCATGTGGGTTTTCGAGCGCGTCTTCGGGATAGCTCTGCACGATATCGAACTTCTCGTCGAGCAAGTGACAGCGTTGCTTCCAGGAGCTGAAGGCGTATCCGAGATAGTACCGTTTTCCGTCGGCCGCGGTCGCGGTTCGCATCGCGGTAATGCCTTCGACCATCGGGTCGATGTCGATCTCATGCTTGCCGATCACGTCGCCGTCGAGTCCCAATTCCCACACGTCGTGGAACTTGTCGACGACCAGTAGCGTCGCTGGTCCGTCTTCGTGTTCTATCGCGAGCACGTTCCCGGGCCGCTCCATCTGCGTATTCTTGAACAGGGGCGTAAGTCGGAACGTTGCCGCGTCGCTACGCTGGGCGATCTCCACCTTCCTACTCGGCCCCCCCTGCTCGAAGAACTCGTTGCGTCTTTTCAATTGATCTTGATAGATCTCCAGCGGTAGCTCATAGGTATCCTCTCCGGCCAACAGTTCGTCGAGGATCCGCGAGGCGGTCATCGGCAGCGTAGCCGGGCTGGGCATGATCAGGTAGTTTTGAACAACGCCCTTGCCGTCGAGGATGAAGACCGCCGGCAGTTCCCAGTAGCCAAACTGGGCGTCGGCCGGGCCGCGAGCCAGCGGCAACTCTAGCCCCTTCTCGTCGCATATTTCACGTAACTTCTTGTCCTCGACATCCGGCTGGTCGAGGCTCACGGCCAAGAAGGTCACGTTCCCTTCGTCTTCATATTTCCGGCGCAGCTTGTCGAGACTCGGCAGGAGGTCGAGGCTCGGTTTCCACCTCGAGTTCCAGAAGGCCAGCACGACCGGCTTGCCCGCGAGCGACTCCGGCGTCACCTTTCCTCCGCCGAGGTTGAGAAACTCGAAATCGAGGACTTGCTTTCCCAGCATTTGAGCCGGATGGGGCGGAACAAAGAACTCGACGATCTCGGCGTCGGGCGGTGTCTCGAATTGGAATGCTTTCGCGTCAATATCGAGACCCAAACGAGCGTCGGTGAAGTCGGCCACCAACGAGACGGCCTTCAACTCGGCCTGCTCGTCCTGTTCGATTTGGCGACGCATCCTGTCAGTCGGACAGACCAATCGCCGCAGTACGTACGTCTGCTGGTCGATCCAGAGCACCATCGTGCCGTCGGGGTGCTTGGCTTGGACTCGATAGCACTCATTCGCCGCGATCCTTTTGGATTCCACCAGCGTCGGCTCCTTGGCCTCTCCCAGTAACGCCTCCACCGAATTCTCTTCCAAGAACATCCGCAGCGGCGGCGGAATCTCCACCATAACTTCAATGAGATCGCGAGCGAGAATGCGCCAGTTGCAGACCGACGAAACCTCGAGCTTCTCCGGAGCCGGACGAACCAAGACGCTTCCCGGAAGATGCGCCAACGTGGCATGGATCTTCTCCTGGTCCACCACGATTCGGGCCTGGTACAATTCCATCCGCAGCTTGCCTGGTCGCTCCGAGACGACCGAGAAGGGCACGGTCCGGCTGCGATTCTTGGGATCCGGTTCCCGAAAGAACCGCAGGGTGCCCTGGTCCGCGTAGCTGGGTGCCTTGCGATAGGCGTCGATCATCCGCTGAAGAACCTCTTCGGCCGTGGGCGAATCGGCCGGCTCGTCGGCAGGCCCATTTCCGTCGTCCGGCTTGTTCGACGATCCACATCCGCCCAGCACGGCCAGTGCCAGAACGAGTCCGGCGGTCTTGATGAGTCCAAAGCGAAAAGGGCCGGCGGCACATCGATACGTCATAGTTCTGTCCTGGATCGAGTTGAGGGGCTTCCCGTGTTCCTCTGCATGTGGAAAGGCAAGGCCCAATTATTCGCGAACTGGCCGGCCACGTAAACCTCGACTTCTTGACCCCGAGGCGATTCGCCCCATAATGAATAGACTGCGGTGACCGATTAACCTAATTGCCTATTCTTCGTAGCTACGCCGAATGACCACTTTTCACTACGGAATCGACTCGTCCGCCGACTTGGAGTTGGCCGACGGTGCCGCGCCGATCGAACTTGGAGCCTCGCGGGGAGAGCCTCTGGACGATCCGGCGGCCGCGATCGCCGTTGCGCTGGACAATCCGCTCGACTACCCTCCCCTTGCGAAGGGCACGACACCAGCCGATCAGGTCGTCCTGGCCATCGAGCATGGGCTGCCCGAGCCGGTCGAAACCACGGCGGCCGTGATTCGCACTCTGACCGATGCGGGCGTCGATCCCGACGGGATTACCGTCTTGCGAACCCGGGCCGATGTGGAGGCGGGCGCCGAGGACCCATGCAGCGAGGTGCCCGAGGCGATCAGGGAGCGGATTTCGCTGATCACGCACGACCCGACCAATCGCGACGTTCTGGCCTATCTGGCGGCCAACGACGCCGGCGACCCGATCGTGATCCATCGGGCCCTGCACCATGCCGATCTGGTGCTGCCCATCGGATGTCTGCATGCCGAGACGGCGCCCGGCTATTATGGCATTCATGGATCGATATACCCCGGTTTTTCCGACGAGAAGACGCAATCCCGTTTTCGATCGGTCGCGTCGTTGGACGTTTCAGCAAAACATCGGAAGCGGCTCGTCAACGAGGTCGGCAACGTCGCCTGGCTGTTGGGCGTCAGTTTCACGATCCAGTGCATTCCGGCGGCCGGCGGCGGGATTCTACATGCCCTGGCCGGAAAGAGCGACTCGGTGCGAGCGCGGGGGGATGCGTTGTATCGCGCCGCATGGCAGTCGCCCGGCCGGCGGGCGGCCCCGCTGGTGGTGGCCGCTGTCGAGGGCAGCACCGGGCAGCAAACCTGGGAGAACTTCGGCCTCGCGCTGCAGAATGCGACGGATCTGGTCGAAGAAGACGGGGCGATTGCCGTTTGTTGCGACTTGGCCACGGCGCCGGGGCCGGCCATGCAACGGATCATCGGTGCCCGCGAGCGCGATACGGCATTGCGGCGGATTCGCAAGGAGCGCCCCCACGACGCCCTGCCCGCCGCTCAGCTTGGCCGAGCGTTGGATCGGGGGAAAGTCTACTTACTCAGCTCCCTGAAGCCGTCCGTCGTCGAGGGCCTGGAGATGATCCACCTCGGCAGCGCCGACGAGTTGGCCCGATTGACGCGGCAACATACGTCGGCCATCCTGTTGGCCAATGCCCCTTATGTCACGCTCGACCAAACGAGGTAGGTGACTCGACCCGTGTCCGATCTTGCCCGACAGCCCGATCTTGCCCGACAGATCGCCGAGAACGTTGCCGAAGTCCGGCGTCGGATCGCCGAGTCGGCCGTTCGATCCGGTCGCTCGGCCCAGGATGTTACCCTGGTGGCCGTGACGAAATACGTCGACGCCCAGGTAGCTGGCGCGCTGGTCGAGGCCGGCTGCGACATCCTGGGAGAGAGCCGCCCTCAGCCGTTTTGCGAGAAGGCCAAGTCGTTGGAAGACCTGTCGATTCACTGGCATATGATCGGGCACCTCCAGCGCAACAAGGTCCGGCGAGTTCTGCCGTTGGTCGAGATGATCCACTCGGCCGACAGCCCACGGTTGATCGGGGCGATCGATCGTATTGCCGGCGAGTTGTCGCTCCGCGTGACGATTCTTCTGGAGGTGAATATCTCGAATGACGCTGCGAAACACGGATTTCGCGCCGAAGCGGTCGAGCCGTTTCTCGTCGAGGCTACCCGATATCCGAACGTCGAGATCCGAGGGCTGATGTGTATGGCCGGTCGGCCGGGCGACCAGCAGGCAGCGCGGGCCGACTTTGCCCGACTTCGCCAACTCCGAGAACAACTCCGAGAAAACTGCCCCGATGTCGGTGGGCTCGACGAGTTGTCCATGGGCATGAGCGGCGATTTCGAGGTGGCGATTGAAGAGGGAGCCACGATCGTTCGGGTCGGATCGGCCCTGTTTCGCGGCCTACTCTGATTCGAGGGTTGTTGCCATGGTCGAGCTAACGCAAACCGCCGAGGGTATCCTCCTGCCGGTTCGGGCTCAGCCGGGCGCTCGACGCAACGAGATTCGCGGCGAGCAGGACGGACAATTGAAGGTCTGCGTGACCCAAGCGCCCGAGCGGGGGAAGGCCAACAAGGCCCTGACCCAACTGCTGTGCAAGGCACTTTCTCTGAGGAAGTCGCAACTGAGACTGATCGCGGGCGAAACGAATTCCCGAAAGAAGTTTCTCGTTCAGGACGTCTCGCTGGAAGAGTTGGCCGAGCGGATCGAGACGGTGCTTCGCAGTTCGTAGGGGTCGCGACGCTGGCCAGAACGTGGTCGTAGGGTGGGCACTGCTCGCCAGAACTTGGGTGACGCGTTCCTCTGAGTTCTTGGTGGGCAGTGCCCACCCTACGCGGCCTTCTTGTCCTTCTTGCCGGACACTTCGGCATCCAATGGGGGGCGTTCGACGAAGGGAATCGGCGGTGTTCGGTCATATCGAGCCAAGGCGGGCTGTCCGAAGCGCCGCGCGACGGCCGCCTTGACCAATTGCCATTCTTCGTGTCCGGCCAGACGTCGGTTGACCGAGAATACGACGAGCGCTCCGAGGATGGCCCAAGCCCCGAACGTTTGCCCCCAGGCAGCCGCCACCCAAGCTGCACTACCCGACGTCGCACACATCGCGGCGAGGATCAGCAAAGTCCCCCAGACACTGAATCCGCGATCGAGGAGTCGGTGATGCAGGTGGCCCCGGTCGGCCACCATGACACCATGGCCGGTGAGCAATCGCCGCAGGATGGCCAGACTGGTGTCGAGCAACGGTACGAACAGTAGCGAGACCATGATCGTGACGTCGGCCATCGCAATCGTGCCGGCCGAGCCGACCTCGCGCGACACATCCAGCACCAATACCGAAATGGCCAAGCCGATGACCATACTCCCACAGTCTCCCAGATAGATGCGGGCCGGCGGAAGGTTATAGACCAGAAAGCCGACCAAAGCTCCCGCCAATGCCAGCGCAAGGAGCACGGCCTCCGGGTTGCCGTGAACGGTCGATATTAGGGCCACACCAATACAGATGACAATACCGATCGTCGAGGCCAGCCCGTCCATGCCGTCGATCAGATTGAGCGAATTGATAGCGATTACGAAATACGCCAGTGTCCCCAATGCCCCTAGGACACCAAAGTCGATCGTCCATCCCATCACGTCGACGCGCTCGACGTAGCAACCGACCAGAATGACCGGCAGCGTCGAGATGATTTGACCGAGCAACTTCCATCGGGCACGCATCTCGCAGTAGTCATCGATGCATCCCAACAGGCAGAGCATACCGCCGGAGAGCCCCAGCACGCCGAGCAGCATCACCGTATTGACGGTTCCAGGCACGGTTCGATAGGAGGCGGCCACTCCGGCCAGGACGGCCAAGTAGACCGCGCTGCCACCCCACAATGCGGTCGCCGACTCGTGCAGACGTCGTTCACCGTCGGGTTGGCTAACGGCACCGAATCTCCAGGCCAGCTTCCATGCCAGCGGAGTCAGCGACAAGGCGGCGGCCAGGGCCGTCAGGACGACGAGTGTCATATTGGCGAATCGCCGGAAAAGGGGGGGACTTGTCGAGTCGGCAGAGAACTCCACAGACTCAACAGTAGTTATCGGCCATAGTGCCGTTAAACTTGACTAAACCCTTCCCTGTTCGCTATATAACGCATCTTGCCACATCAGCCCGCATTTCTCACCAGCCGTAGCTACGCTGGCCAGAACGTGGTCGTAACTCTCTGACACGCCCCACGTTCTGGCCAGCGTAGCTACATAACGCATCTTATCACGTCAGCCGCCGGAGTACTCGAAGTTGTGAAACGCTTCAGCCAACCGAGGGAGCGATTCATCCTTCTTCGACAGAATGGGCGAGGCCGTCTCGGGCCACTGGATGGCGATCGTCGGGTCGTCGAATCGAATGCCCGCCTCCAGATCCGGCGCATATTCGCCCGTGCATTTGTAGAATACGTCGGCCTCGCTCGATAGGGCCAGAAAACCGTGGGCAAACCCCTCGGGGATCCACAACATCTGCTTGTTCTCGTCGGATAGCTCGGCGCCGACCCAGCGGCCATACCAGGGGCTACCGCGGCGGATGTCGACCGCCACGTCGAAGATCGTTCCGGTGCGGACGCCGACAAGTTTTCCCATCGCCGCGGGGTGATTTTGATAGTGCAAGCCTCGCAACACGGGGCCAACCGAGTGGGAGTAATTGTCTTGCAGAAAGACGCCGTCGATCCCCCCGGCAACAAAATCCGACCTCTTATACGTCTCGAGGAAGAAGCCGCGAGCGTCGCCAAGCACGGTCGGCGTGACCAAGACGACATCGGGGATTGCTAGTCTCGCGAATTCAAACACGGCTTTTCTTCGTTGCACGTAGATTTGCATCATCACACGTGCCTGAGCCTAACGACTTGTAGCCGAAGTCGCAAGACTCTGGCCGGCAGCGGCAAGCTGAGTAGGGTGGGCACTGCCCACCATGAACCAAGAGGGCCGCGTCGAGCGATTCTTGGTGGGCAGTGCCCACCCTACAAGTCTGTGGCGACCCTAACTCGGCTTGCCGGAGGTCCAATTGACGGCGTTGGCTAGCAGGCGCAGAAAGCTGTCTTCGAGGAAGTCGTCGGGATGGCCCAAGGAGGTGTAGAAGACGCGGCCGGCCCGATAAGGGCGAGTCCACGCGACCAGATGACGCTGAGATCCCGCGCTACCCCAGAGGAGTTCCGTGGCCCGATCGGCGATCAGAAGATTCTTACCCAGCGGGCTGGCCGACAGGAACGGCTCGACGCCGTCCAGGATGGCGTGCCCTCGCGTCGGCTCGACGATTTTCACGTGGGTCACGTCCTTGCCGCAACTGCCCAGGTAGAGATTGCCGAAGACTTCGTGATCCAGCGCCGACCAGACGGGTGACTCGGAATTCGTCGCCCCGATGCCGACCAGGGCGCCGCCACGGTCGCAGAATCTTCGCAGTCGATGCAATCGCTCTCCGTGGATACCTTTCCGCCGCGCGAACAGCAACAGGCAATCGGCCCTCTCGAGGTCTTCCCAGCCGGGAAACTCATCGGAATCGCTACGGAAGGCCCAATCGCATTGGATGTCGTCGTGTTTCTCGAAGTGCCGTTCCAGCGCCACGAGCGACTCGTGGGCCTCCTGCTGAAACGGGTCGCACACGATCAGGAGCCGCAGCGTACAGGCCGACGTTCGGCGGACGCGGGAGGCGACGGCGGCGGCCCGTTCCCAGGGGGTCGGAGACGCCGCCACGCTGACCGCTCGATGGGCCGAATGCATAATGTACTTTCGCTGAAGGTGATTTACGCTCGACATATCGGTTCCGTACCTGGTGAATGCTCGAATGACACATGTCTTGGCCGACGGCCAACAGGTGTATTATTCAGCACCAAAGCGCGAACGTCCAAGAAATGTGGGCCATCTCGACAAAGAATACGAAATCCGGCGTCGGTCGCCCCGAAGGCGAAAACAGGGCCAGGCAAGAAAGGTCTAACGACCGAGCAACCTATACCGATTGCGGAAAGACGCCGACGCAATCATGGCGTTGGGTGCCACGATCCTTGACCCTATTTCCTTGCCTTCCCCATCCCGGTCTGCAACTGTTCGTGCAACCGCTGGACAACCGGTCGATGGGCGGGCCGCGGAGCCAGATTGACCGTTTCGTCCGTGTCGGTACGATGATCGTAGAGCATTCCGCCGGTCGGCTTGCCGCGTGCGTCGCTGTAGGCCGTGTAGCGATGATCGTCGGTGCGGATCGTGTCGCCATTGCGATAGCGGCCGATGGCGGCGGTCTTCCAGGCCATCTGGGGATCCTTCAGCAGGGGGACGAAACTTCGACCCTCGAGGTGTTTCGGCATCGGCAGCCCAGCCAGATCGCAGAGCGAAGGATAGATGTCGATGAACTCGGTCAGCCCATCGGTCGTCTTGCCGCCGTCGAACCCCGGTGCCCGGAGAATGAGGGGTGCCCGCATCGACGTCTCGAAGCAACAGTGCTTGCACCAGAGTGTGTGTTCGCCCAGGTTCCAGCCGTGATCACCCCAGACGATGACGATCGTGTTCTTGCTCAAGTCGAGTCGGTCGAGTTCGTCCAGCAGCTTGCCGATCTGCGCGTCGGTATAGCTAACGCAAGCGTAATAGCCGCGGATGAGCGTCCGGGCCGTCTCGTCGCTCAGCGGTCCCTGCGGCGGTATTTGGGCATAGGCTCGCAACTCACCCCACGAGTGGATCGACTCGTCGGGCGCGTCGGTCGGCCGCGCGTAGTTACTCGGCAGACGGATCTCGTCTTTCGGATACAGGTCCCAATACTTCTTCGGTGCCACGAACGGAAGATGCGGCTTGAAGAAACCGACCGCCAGGAAGAACGGCTGCCGCTTTGCCTTGAGCCTTCGCAGATCGGCGACCGCTTTGTCGGCCAGACGGCCGTCGCCATAGACATCGTCGGCCACATCGGCCGATTCATAGGCCGGGCCGCGGCCACGAGGGTTCGCCTTGGCCAGCTTGACGACGCTCGGCGATGCATAGTGACCCAAGAATGTGTCACCCCGATCGGGACGCCAAGGGGGCTCGGACCAGCCTTCGACGTTGTCTCGCGCGTGGTGAAAGATCTTGCCGTTGGAAACCGTGTAGTAGCCGTTGTTGTGGAAGTGCGTATTCAGCGTGGTGATCCCCGGCGCGTCCCGCTCGGCCCAAGTTTGGTAGCTGACGAACCGATCCCGCGCCGGCCGAATCCCCGTCATGAGACTCGCTCGCGATGCACCGCAAGTGGGCACCATGCAATAGGACCGTCGGAAGAGCGTTCCCTCCGCGGCCAGCCGGTCGAGGTTCGGCGAGACGATCTGTTTCTGTCCATAGCATCCCAGTTGCGGGCGCAGGTCGTCGACCGCGATGAACAGCACGTTCGGCCTGGCCGATTCCGCCGCATAGGCCCCGCACGCAAAGGACATCAGAAGAACGGCCGGGAAGCCGAGAGCGCACGCAAATGCCGAGCAGTTTGTCTTCATGTCGAGATACCCTTGCCGTGAGGAAAAGTGTTGCAGATCGACACACAATCCACATGGTCGGCAGTATAACGGGTTCTCGACGGGAAAGCCAACGACTCTATTCGTCCGAATAGACCTGCGTACTCTCTTCCTTGGTGACGGGGATACGCATGTCGTCGGTCTGGAGTTGCACGATCGTGCGGAGATCGCCGGTCTGTATTCCCTTGACCCGAACGCGATAGGTCGTGTCGGCCTTCGGGGCCAGGCTGGGAATGGGCTCGAAGGTGATCCGGTTGCCCTGAACGGCATACCGGACGGGCCCCTTCGCGTCGATCGCCTGCATCTGCGGTGGCAGGGTCACCCAAAGACGCACATTGCCCGCGGCCTTCGATCCCTGGTTGAGCACGCGAATCTCGAAGGTCGTCTCGCCGCCCACTTCGACCGGGTCGTTCAGGTCGACGACCTCGAACATGATCGCGGCGATGCCCTCGATAGCGACCGCGTGTTCTTGCTCGACGGCGATGCCCCTCAGGGCGGTTCCTCGGAGCCGGAGTTTCTGTTGACCCGCCTCGACCGGCAAGGTGACCAGTTCGAGAGTATCGGCCTCACCGACGGGCAGTTCGGCCAATTGCCAATAGACGGCCCGATTCGACTCTTCGTAATGGCCGTTGCGATTAGCGCTGACGAACTTTAGGCCGCGCGGCAGGTAGGCGACCAGCTCGATCCGCTCGGCGGCGGCGGTGCCCGGGTTGTGGACGCGAACCTGGTAGGTCGCCTTGCGTTCGAGGAAACGCCGCTTCGGCCCGGTCAATTGCACGTCGAGTTTCGGTGCCAGGATGTTGAGGCTCAGCTGATGCTGGGCCTTCAGACCGTCGTCGGCGGTAACGGTCAGCACGTTGATAACCTGACCGTCGCCCGACGCGGTCATCGTCAGCTCGAGCTTTCGGCTGGCGCCCGGCGGCAGGTCGCCGATCGGATATTCCAAGTCGGCACCGGCCTCGTGTTGTAACCCCGGCGGCACATGTTCTTCGAGCATTACGCCGGTAGCCGTTCCGGTACCCGGGTTGGAGACCTCGATCGAGAGCTTGATCTTCTCGCCGGTCAATACTTCCTTCGGAGCGCTGGTCGTGACGACCAACTTCGGCTGCGTGGCCATCGTGCGAGCCGAGGCCTCGGCCCGGAAGGTGACCGTAGCGACGCTACCGATCTCACCCTCGACGATCGGCTTGACGTGCATCTCGACCGTGACTTCCTCACCCGGCGCAATGGTCCCCAGATTCCAAGTCAATTCGCCCGGCGCCTGTTGCAATGCGCGGGGGGTAGTGTCGACAAGTTGACATCCCCTGGGGATCAGGTCGTGGACTTGCACTCCGGTGGCGGCCGTCGAGCCCGTGTTGCGAACCGTCAGGAGGAACGTGGCCGATTTGCCGACCTGGATCTCCTCGGGCGCCGATTTGCGGATCGTCAGTTGAGGGCTCTGGGGGCCTTCGAGTTGCTTGCCGCCGGGGCGGCCGATGCCGTCGTCGCGCGGCGGGAAAGCGTCGATGCCAGTTCCAAGGGGCGCATTTCCCAGCGGCCCATTTCCCAGCGGCCCATTTCCCAGCGGCCCATTTCCCAGCGGCCCATTTCCCAGCGGCGCAGCCAGTTCGTTGCCAGCCGGATTGGGCATCGGATTGGGCATCGGATTGGGGAAGGCTTGGTCCGTTGCCATGACCGGTGGTGATGCGATTTGGCTATTCACCGGCGGCGGTGGATTGGGAAAACGGCCCATGGCGAGTGGGTCCGCTTCGGGGGCCATTACTTCGATCGTGCCCGCCTTGGCAAGGGTCGGCTCGGGTTGTCGGGGTGCCGATGCGCCGAACGCAGGATCCGCGGCCGGGAACTCGGGCAGACGGCCGACCGGCGTAGGCACTGGCGGAGGTCCGGCGTCGGCGGCAGAATTCTCGCCGTCGGCCACGGCATGACGAACGCCGATTTCCGTCGCGAGGGTCGAGACTCCACGGCCGGAAAACGGGCCGCCGACCGGGCCGCCGTCCAATTGGCCGGGCCCATGCAGCGGCAGGGCCGCCGGGTGGCCTAGCCCATTTTCGCCGGGAAGCTCTCGAGGGGGACCCATCGTCGACGGGCCCTCTTCGCCAAGCGAACGCAATGGATTCGGCGGAGCATTCTCGTCAGGCAATTGTCCCAGCCGAGTGGGTACGTCAACAACCTGGGGAATCTGGGGAACTAACGGCAACTGCCTGTCACCCGGCCAGTGAGCGTTCGAGTTCGACTTGGCAACTGGATTTGCCGAATCGGTCGCTTCACGCTGGGCTTGGGCTATGGCAAATAACCCCAGTACAACCACGGTTCCTAGTGCGGCGACGCGAATTACCAGACGTTTCATGGAGACATTCCCCGGGGGGTGGCGATCAGTCGATGGACCCATAATCGGCAGGTTACCGATAGTGGCACGGCTAAGTACCAGAATCCCGCCGGGTATGCAACGGCAATTCGGCCGAGAGTTGGACAGGCATTGGACAGGCGCCGCCGGAAATCAGTCCGAGTCGACCAGCCATTGCCGATCCGGCTCGGGCTCCCGGCGATGGCCCGTGCTGATCAGTTCGATAATCCAGCGGTCGACGTCGGCCAGCATTTGCGGCGAAAGCTCGTCGCCGACGGGATACTGCCGCATCGAGGCCAGCAGGCCGGCCGAGTGAAACAGCCGGAGATTCTCGCAAACCTGCTCCGACGGATAACGTTGGCTGTCGCGGCCGACGGCCAGAAAGATGGGAACCCGGCGCGCGGCGGTCAGATTCCTCAGCGGGGTGTCCTCTTTGGGGAACGGGCCGCCGAACGACAAGACACCGGCAAACCGTTCGGGATGGCTCATGGCGATGCGAAAGGCCATGGTCCCGCCCTCGTTGAAACCGGCCAGGAAGACCCGACTGCGATCGACGTGATATTTCGCCTCGGCCGCCTCGATGGCCGTAAGAACCTGGCGCCGGGCGTGCTGGATCGACGAATCCGACTGCGGCCAACCGTAAACCGATCGCTCGCAGTCCGACGTATCGACACCCCGGGGAGCGGCGGCGACGTAGTTTCGCATGCTCACTACCGGCATGATGCGCAGTAATTGCCGCTCATTGTCGCCATGGCCGTGCAGCCAGACGATCAACGGATAGGAATAACCCGGCTCATAGTGCAACGGCCCGAACAGCGCATGGTCCTTCAGCGCCGAAGGTGCGGAGAAGAGGGCCGATTCGATTTCCTGATGAGGACCCGCTGACGACTGCCGAGTTTGACGCAAATAATCTATGCGGTCCATGGCGGATTCGTCTGTTCGATGAGGGGATGATGGTGGATGAAAAGCGATGAATGCAAACGACAGCCACCCGAGAATATCCGGACTCTACTGCAATGGCCCGGGCCCTGTCAACCGCATCCGTCGGCGGAGTATGAGGAATAGCATCTCGATTTCAGCGCCGGGTGGCTGGGCATTCGGTGCCACTGGGGTCTCGCCAGTGCCACCCCACTTAGCCGAGCAGTTGGGCCATGGTCTCGATGAGGCCCTTGACGGCCTCGACGCTACGGGCGAAAGCGGCCCTTTCCTCGTCGTTAAGCTCAATCTCGATGATCTGCCGCACGCCACCGTCCCCCAAAACAACCGGGACACCCACGTAATACCCACCTACCCCATATTCCCGATCGCAATAGGCTGCGCAGGGAATCAGACGCCGCTTGTCGCGGACAATGGCCTCGACCATTTGGGCTGCGGCGGCCGCCGGGGCGTAATAGGCGCTGCCGGTCTTCAACAGCCCGACGATCTCTGCCCCGCCGTCGCGAGTCCGCTGGACGATCTCCTCGAGTCGCTCCGGCGTGACCAGTTGAGTAATGGGGATGCCGCCGACCGAGGTGCAACTCGGCAGCGGCACCATGGTATCGCCGTGGCCGCCGAGCAACATGGCCGAAACATCCTCGACGCTCACACCGAGTTCCATGGCCAAGAAGGTCCGAAATCGGGCCGTATCCAGCACACCCGCCTGGCCGATTACACGCTCCGGCGGGAAACCGGTCACTTGCAACGCCCGTTGCACCATCGCGTCCAGCGGGTTGCTGATGACGATGACCACGGCCTGCGGGCTCGATTGTTTGATCTGCTCGGCCACCGACGTGACGATCCGCGCGTTCGTGCTCAGCAGATCATCGCGGCTCATACCCGGCTTTCGCGGCAATCCGGCGGTAATGACCACGACATCGCTATCGGCCGCATCGTCGTAGCTGGTCGTGCCGACGATGTTCGAGTCGAACCCGACGATCGGCGACGCCTGCATCAGATCGAGCGCCTTTCCGGCGGGCATTCCCTCGGTCGGCGGGATATCCAATAGCACGACATCGCCCAGTTCCCCGGCCGCACACCAATGGGCCGTCGTCGCACCGACGTTTCCCGCACCAATAATCGTAATCTTCGCACGTTGCATCGTATTCTTCCTCCGCCGATGAGTATCGCGAATGAGTCCGGCCGGTCAAGGGGGGCCCGTTGCCTCTCGTCGTCGCAGGGTGGGCCGTCGTAGGGTGGGCACTGCCCACCGAAACTTGGGCGACGGGTTCCTCCTGGTTTTTGGTGGGCAGTGCCCACCCTACATGCCCTACATGTCCCACGTTCTGGCGAACGTAGCTACGGCACTGTAAGATGAAGGATTCGTGCCGGGGCTTGTGCGATGGAAGGAAAGCGCTGATGGAGTTCGATTTTCGATTGCGCCATACCGACGCGAACTCTGCCGCTCGGCGGAGCACCTTCCACACGCCGCATGGGGCCGTCGAGATGCCGGCCTTTATGCCCGTGGGTACCGTCGGCACGGTCAAAGGACTCGAAATCGATCAGATCCGGGCGACCGGCTCGGAAATGGTGCTCAGCAATACCTATCATCTGGCTCTGCGGCCCGGCGAAGAGATCGTTCGCGACTTGGGAGGTCTGCACACCTTCATGGGCTGGAACGGGCCAATCTTGACCGATAGCGGCGGATTCCAGCTCTTCAGTCTGGCCCATCGCACCAAAATCACCGAACAACAGGCCGTTTTTCGCTCGCATATCGATGGCCGGCTGCTGGAGCTTTCGCCCGAGCGGGCCGTCGCCATCCAGGAAGCCTTGGGCGCCGACATCGCCATGGTGTTGGACCACGTCGTCAAGTTACCCAACGAGCTGGACATTGTTCGCGACGCTACCGAGCGGACCGTCCGCTGGGCCGACCGATGCCGCCGAGCCGCCACCCGAGCCGATCAGGCCCTGTTCGCCATCGTTCAAGGGGGGCTCGACGAGGATCTGAGGAAGCGATGTGCCGCGGAACTAGCCCAAATGGACTTCACCGGATACGCCGTCGGGGGGCTCAGCGTCGGAGAAGAATCGGCCGAAATGTACCGCATCTTGGACGCCACCGTGCCGGAACTGCCCGCCGAAAGGCCCCGATATCTAATGGGCGTCGGCCGGCCGGAGGATCTTTTGGAGGCAATTCACCGGGGGATTGACCTGTTCGACTGTGTGATGCCCACGCGAAACGGCCGCAATGCGATGGCCTTTACCGACGAGGGCCCGTTGCGGCTGCGAAACCGACAATTCGAGCGCGACGACCGTCCGCTAGATCCGGATTGCCCCTGTGCGGCCTGTCGGCGGCCTCGGGCGTATCTACGCCATCTTTTCACGGCCAAGGAGATGCTCGGGCCGATCTTGCTCTCGATCCATAACCTAACCTACTACCAGCGGCTCTTGGCCGATGCCCGGATAGCGATCGAAGAGGATCGGTTCGAGACATTTCGCCGCGAGAAGTTCGCCGGATGGAATTCAAGCGGGGGGTAGCTACGCTGGCCAGAACGTGGGTGTCTGAAAGACGCAAGAGGTCACGAAAACGCGTTCCCGAATGGAAACCTCTTGCCGCTGCGCGGCCCAGGTTCAAGAACCTGGGCTACCCCGAGAAGCGGGTCCCCTTGCCGGTTGGGCGGTGACGGGTTAATATACTGGGCTAAGCTCGCGCCGACGGGTGTGGCGCGGGGTGGCGGCAGTTCGGCCGATGAGTCCGTCGTGGTGGGCCATCGGCATGCCGCTTTAAGGTGGTATCGTCTCGATAGAATGGGGGGGTCGACGTGGGATCTCAGATGTTTGACAGCCTGGTCTTGTTCGCTGCGCAGCAAGGTCCCGACATCTGGAACCTCATGTATCTGATTCTGGCCTTCTTCCTCGTCTATTATTTCGTGCTATTGCGGCCCCAGCAGAAGCGAGACCGGGCCAAGCAGCAAGGGATGATCACGGCGATGAAAAAGAATACCCGCGTGCTGACGCACAGCGGGATTTATGGGGTGGTCAGCAACGTCAACTTGGAGGCCAACGAGGTCACCATTAAGGTGGACGAAGCGACCAATACAAAACTGCGTATGACGCTCAGTTCGATCTATCGGGTCCTCGACGAGGAATCGTCCGAGGCAAAATCCGTGTCGAGGTGAGTCGTCCAAGTGAGTTTGCCAAGGAGCAAAAGAGATATGTCGAACTGGCGGTCCTTCAGTCGTCGTCGCGTCGGGATGCTAACCCTGGCGGCCGTTTTCTGTACCGTGTTGCTACTGCCGTCGGGCTTGGCCCAAGGTGCGGCGCCTCCGGAGTTGACCTGCAAGCCCAAAGAGGTTCGAGACACGACGATCGAGCTCAACGTGGCGACGCCGACCGGATGGCAGGGCTACGAAGTCACCATCTACTACGGCGTAAAAGACGGCGGCGAAGATAAGAGTGCCTGGGAGAATTCAAAACCACTCGCCCCGCTCGACCCGAGCAAGCTGGCAGACAAGAAGACGCTCGAGGGGAATCTGGTCCGAACGGTCGTTCTCGACGGTCTGACGAGCGAGACCGGCTACTTCTTTAGGGCCTGCGCGGAAAACAGCGACGGCCAAGCGTGGTCCGGTCAAGCCAAGGTAACCACCAGCAGGTGGATTATGCCCGGCTGGATCATCCTGCTGGTCGTCCTGGCGCTGATGACGCTGCCGGTCCTGCTGGGTGGCTTCGTTGCCCGACGGTTGCGGATGCCCGACATCGCATGGAAGCTTGGCCTGATCAAGTTCTCGATCGCCAGCATGGGCGTTATCATCGCGTTCAGCTTTCTATTCGGCGAAGGACCGAAACTGGGAATCGACCTCAGCGGCGGCGTGATCTTGATCTATGAGCTGGAAGATAAGGGCGGCGGAGAGAGTGTCCAAAAGGCCATGGTCGAGCCGGTCCGCAAGCGGGTCGACCCCGACAGTATGAAACAGGTCGTCGTGCGGATCTATGGCGAGAACCAGATCGAGGTGATCGTCCCCAAGGCCGACGACAACGAGATGGAGGCGATCAAGAGAAAGATCATCACCATGGGCAAGCTGGAGTTCCGCATCCTCGCCAGCACGTTCAAGGACCAAACGTTGATCGAAAGGGCCAGGCAAACCGACGGGACCATCGTCAAGGCCGATGGGGCTGAAGGCGAATGGATACCCATCGAACCCGGGCGAGAATCCAGCGTCCTTCCCTCCGGCCATGACGCCGTGAAACGCGCTCGATTTGATGGGACGCGCGAGATTACCGAAGTTCTCATCGTCATAGACAGTTGGAACGTGACCGGCCACTATCTTACCAGCGCGACCCAGGGTTGGGATCAGGATGGCTCGCCGTGCGTCAACTTCATCTTCGACGGCCAGGGCGGCAAGAGAATGGGCGGCCTGACCGGCGACAACCGGCCCGATGCCCAAGATCGGCGACGTCGGTTGGGGATCGTCCTCGACGAACGCATGTATTCTGCCCCGGGTATCAAGACCACGATCCGCAATCGGGGTGAAATCAGCGGCAACTTCACGATGCCGGAAGTCAAGAAACTGGTCGATGTGCTCAACGGCGGAAGTCTACCCGCCGAACTCTCCAAGGAACCCGTCTCCGAGATGCGCTCCGGAGCCACCTTGGGGACGGACACGATCCGGAAGGGGGCCTGGGCTATCTCCGTCTCGATGATCATCGTCTTGGCCTTCATGCTCGTCTACTATCGCTTCGCCGGAATCGTTGCCTGCATGGCCCTGTTGGCCAACTTGGTGTTGATCCTCGGCATTATGATCACGATTAACGCTGCCTTTACCCTGCCGGGGTTAGCCGGGCTGGTGCTGACCGTCGGTATGGCCGTCGACGCCAACGTGTTGATCTTCGAGCGGATCCGCGAGGAACTCGGCCGAGGCGCCGCGCTGCGCATGGCGATCCGAAACGGTTTCAGTCGGGCCACTACCACCATCGTCGATGCCAACCTGACCACCCTGATCACGGCCGTCATCCTCTACTACATCGGCACCGATCAGGTCCGTGGCTTCGCCGTTACCCTCTTCCTCGGCGTCGTCTTGAGTATGTATACGGCCATCTTCTGTTCGCGCGTCATCTTCGATATCGCCGAAAAGAAGCGATGGATCACCGAATTGTCCATGATGAGGATACTCGGCAAAACCAAGATCGATTTCCTGGGCAAGCGTCGCTTGGCCGGCATCGTCTCGTGCATCGTCATCGCCATCGGCCTCGCCGGCGTAGTCCAGCGGGGCGAGGACCTGTTGGATATCGATTTCACCGGCGGCGTCTCGGTCCAACTCCTCTTCAAGGACGTACAGAAACCGGATGATGTTCGCAAGTTGCTCGAAGCCCAGGAATTACCCGACCTGACCGTTAGCAACGTCCAAGTCGGAGACGAGGCCGCCGGTCTGCGGTTCGTCATCACAACGTCGCAGGAGGCGGTCGACGACCCGAACGATTCAGATCCAGACGTAAAGATCCCGGCGACAACAATTGTCGGCAACAAGATCCACGCGGCCTTTGGCAAGAAGCTGGAAACGAACACGATTACCTATGGCGAACTGGCAAAGATTCCCGAAGCCCCCGAGGTCGAAATCCCCGAGGTCGAAATTCCCGCGGCCGAAACTCCCCAGCCGCCGATAACGCCCGTGTTGCCGCCGGTAACACCCGACCCGGAGACAACCGACCCGGAGACAACCGACCCGGAGACAACCGACCCGGAGACAACCGACCCGGAGACAACCGAC
>SDBT01005992.1_pt1 | contig 20317 bp, 19 predicted proteins | sample 2277101 | NCBI WGS metagenome assembly SDBT01 (sample SAMN10404973, study PRJNA504765) | marine sediment metagenome | isolation source: marine sediment core GS10_PC15, 103 cmbsf | place: Arctic Ocean: Southern Knipovich Ridge | collected 2010 | reverse complement strand
GTGAATGATCTGGGATGGTCTCTCTACGAGGCCGATCGCTTCGTGGAGGCTGAAGAGGTTCTCTCCCGCGCTGTCGAGATGGACCCGGATGACGATCTCGCCGTTGAGAACCTGCGGCTCTGCCGGGATGCTGCATCCGGCCGATGAGGTTACCCGGCCCAGAGAGGACAGTCAGAGTAACCTGATAATAGGGAAGATATGACGGAATTCATGGATCCGGAGGTTCTGCAGGCTGCGTCCAATGCCCGGACCTGGTCGGCCGACGTGGTGACGATATCATCGGAGGTGCGGACACATACCGGGCAGATGATGACAGCAGTCATGATCACGGGGGACGGATTCGTCCTGGATGCACCTGTCGAACCGGCTCCATCGCCGGAACCTGAACATGTGTCCGATCTGCTGGAGCAGGGGCTCCGCAGGGTGGCTGAACGTGTCGGAAACTGGCCGCATGGCGTAGTGGTCCGACACGGAGAAGTGGCCGAACACCTGGGACCGCGCCTGGCGTATCTCGGTGTCAAAGTCCACCACAGCCCGATTCTGCCTGATATCGAGGAGGCTACCAGCAGCCTGCGCTCCTATATGGGCGGCGACCGACATCCACAGATGCATTTTGGTCCCATGCACTGGCGGGGATGGCACCGTCCGGATGACTGGATCGCCGACTTCTTCCGCGCCGCCGCGCGCTGCCATGAATCGGAACCATGGCTTATGCTCCCCCCCGATACGATACTGGAAGTTAAAGGGACCTCGGGACGATCCTGGTATGTGCTCATCGAGGGAGGCTGGATCGCAGAGGAATCGGCGCCACCGGTCATCTCGCTCTTCACACACCGCTCGGATGCCGATCAGGTCGGGATGGGCCTTGATGAAGCGGATCTGCACTTTGAAGGACGGGGATTGATCGTCCTCTTCCTCGCACGCGATCAGTTTCGGCGTGATACTGTGAAGGAGGTCGAGACCGCCGGCTGGCCGGTGGTCTCTCCCGAGGCATGGCCGGCTCTGCTCATGATCAATACCCCTGCCGGCGGCCTCACCACCCGGGACTCCCACGATCTGCTGGCGATCCTGACCATCATCCCCGAGGCTGTGCCGACTCTAATACCCGGCCCCGGGATGGGGCACGATGGGGTTTGGAGGCATCCGGAGAGCGGGCTCGACATCAAACTGCTTCCGCTTCGACAGGCGTTCGGTGAGGACCGGTTCATGGACGCAGGAGCAGAAGACAGATTCGATATCGGCCCCTTGATGGATCAGATCGGGAGACGCGTCGAGATCGAGGGGGCCACATCGATCGAGGATGTCAATCGGATCACCGCGGAAGAGAATCAGGTGTACAACAGAACCCCGCAGGAGGAACTGGGCGGACTGAACCCGGAACAGGCAACCCGGATGCTCCAGATCTCCTGGGAGAGCCCGGAATCTCCCCTGCGATTAGCCACCGACCTGCCTCTCAGCGAGCTGGAGGCGAGCCCGATGCTGCGCCGGAGCCGGATCCTGCTGAACGCGATTCTCGAACGAGGGGGGGTACAGCCGACACAGGCCGGCAATCTGCCCCGGGCGTTCGTCTATGAGATGATGGTCGCGATGGGCAGTCCCCGCCCGGGTTCGGATCGGAATGTCCCCGGGACCCGCACGTGCAACGAGCAGAGTACCATCCTGTTTAACCTCAGGACGTTTCTTGAGTTCGCCGGCTGCATCCGCCGGTACCGGAAAAAATTCATCGTGGCCCGGTCGATCCGGCCACTGCTGAACCCTGAACGTGCGGGTGAACTCCTCCGGCATCTATTCATCAGTCACTTCCAGAAAATGGATATTTCCTGTCTGGATTACTGTTCGCATGCCCCCGCTTTCCAGTTCGGGCTGGCCCACGCCCTGTGGAAGTTCCGGGACCTGTCAGAAGAGTGGTTGCCGTCCGAAGCTTTCATCGAACGCCTCATACTGCCCACGATTCGCGAGAGCCTGTTGCGGGAAGTTCTGGACGAGGATGAGTTGAAGAAGATCGTGGTATATCGCCTTATGGAACCACTCGAGGAATTTGGTCTGGCGGAAGGCCGTACACCACCAGATTGGGACGGCTGGTCCCTCCTGGCACGCGAGTACCGTTCCACACCACTGGCTGCCAGATTCCTGTGCTTCGACTTCAATCAGCCGGATGCCCCTCACTCTCCGCTATCTCCCGAAAGCTCCCGGTGAATCTCCAGGTAGTGGGAGTGATACTCTCTGATGGCCCCTTCCAATGCGGTTGTAGATTTCAACAAAGGAGGCATGAAGAATTTTCATTGATCAGAACATCACATTGAGGACTGGAGTTACTTCCACTCGGTCGGCAGGAGTGAAGCAATTGCTGTCAGGAATTCAAGTCACATCCGAAACCAATAAAATTGGCCCGGATAGGATTTTGGCGAGGGACAACACTATTACTAGCGTGTATCGAATAAAGTATATATACTATTACTATGAATAAAAACGATATTCTTCAGGGACTCAAAGAGCTTGGAAAAGCTGGTGTCGATGGCAGAATAATTGTCATCGGAAGTGCAGCAGCAATTCTCTGTGAATGGTTGGAGAGGGCAACGGAAGAGGAGGAAATTGAATTTGTTCGACAGCAATTGCCCAGGATTGCCAGGATTAACCAGGGGAAAGCTTTGAGGGTTGAGCTCTATCTTGAGCAGGGTACAGATCAATGAAGAATCCACAGGTGTCGAGAGAATGGGTTCGAGTTGGTGTCATGCTACATGCCGATCCTGCCGCAGCTGCAGTGGACCTGGAAAGCCTGATCGTCCGCAGTCTGGACTGTTTTCGCGCAGATGCCAGGTTGTTCTGGTGTGTAGCCAGCTGGTTGTCGGTGCATCATGAGCTGATTAACACCAGGAGGCTCGGGAAATTACTTGATCCATTAGAGAAAGAAGCATCTGCCCTTGCCGGACTCCTGCTTGAGGTTGCCTTCATTCAGAACGGTGAAGCAATAAAACTGGAACAAGCTCAAAGGTATTGTCAAGCTCTGGACAATCCCCAGATCCTCTTCGATGTAATGGCTGAAAATGAGGTTTTGTGGAAAGATATCGCCGGCGAAACGTTGTCTCTGTACGTAAAGTGGGGTTTCCTGCATAACCAAACAACAGACAAGCGTGATGCCATTCGTCCGATCTCCTGGGTTCTCAAGAAATGCCCAGAGATGCGGATAAGGGCACTTGTTGGAGCAACCCTGGAAGCTGAGATAATCGAGATGTCCCTGGCAAAGCCAATAACAGCTACAGAGGTATCTCGGCGGCTACAATACACGTATTCGGCTGTTCATGCGGCAGTAATGCGCCTGGTGAGGAGAGGTTTTCTGAAAAGACAGGAGACAAACAGAGAAGTGTATTTGGTACTCCAGGATACCATGCAAAGGTGGCTCACGCTTTATTCTGCCTGAGCTTGTGTGGCATATATATATGTCAGTTGTCATAAGAAGAAGCCGGACCTGACAGCGACTATGATCTTCTCTTGCTTATGCCGGACGACGTCCCGGCCAAGAGACGGAGGAGCCGTCTCGCATACGAGGTGCTTCGTGGAACGGGAACTGCCGTTGATGTGTTGGTATGCACGAAGAGTTGGTTTAACGCAAGGCTTCATCTGAAAGCTTCATTGCCCTCCACCATAGTCCGGGAAGGGAAGCTGATACATGTAGCATGATCCAGTACGAGTTACCGATGCGCTGGGATATTCGTTGAGGGCCTATGGTATTGACCAGATAGTTCCTCCTATCTATCGACCAGAAAAGGTAATCGGTTTCAGCATCTACCTGAGATTGACATGTCTGGTGGTTCAAAGAGTTTTGAATACTTCAACCATTCGTTCTTGGAGGTATTCGATCTGGCCGGCACTCTCCATGGCGAAATAGGCATCGCCGAGACTAATTACATATTCCCAGTCTTTCCCTGCTTCTATCCACTGGTCACCTTCGAGGTGAACCTTATACTCCTCAGCTTCTTTTTGATCGATGGCACACACAACTTCTCTCGGCTGATCTGATAAGAGGCTTTGAATTGACATTAATAGAATCTTATTGTACTTTATATTCAGAATTTAAACATCATCCAGGATTAGAATTATGCCTACCCCAACCAAACCAAGACTGTCCTCTGGGAAGGTCTATCGAACCAATGACCTGTCCAGGTGGAACACTAATCCTTCTCGAATGGCCCAGAGACTGGTTCGGGAAGGTGAACTTACCTATCTGGCAAAGGGGCTATATTATCGCCCCCGGCAGAGTAGATTCGGCGAGGTGCCCCCGAAACGTGAGGAACTTCTTCGGGCTTTCTTGCATAACAATCGGTTTCTCATTACAGGCCCTGAACTTTGGACAGAGTTGGGACTTGGGGCTACAGCTGTCTTTCCATATGTCCTGGCCTATAACACCAAGAGATCAGGGTATTTCAACTTGGGCGGTCGCACCTATTACCTGCGACGCATCCCCTTCCCTGCCAACCCGTCAGCTGAATGGTTCATTGTCGATCTGATCGAGCATTACGACATGGCAGGTGTTTCACTCGATGTCATCGAGAAGAATCTAGTAAAGGCACTGCGAGCCAATCGGTTCAACAAAGAATTACTGAGTCAGATGGGAGCCAATTATGGGAAAATGCGTACACGGTCATTGATTGAACAGACGATCAATGACTCGGATGAAATACGATGATGTATCCACATCAGGATTCAGAATTCGAAAGTTTGATCATGATAGTAGCGTCCAATACCGGTCTTGGTGAGGCCGTTATTGAGAAGGACTATTGGGTCACACATACCCTCTGGGCATTGCATCAACTCTCTCTTGAGATATGGTTTAAGGGAGGCACATCATTATCCAAGGGATTTGGATTGATATCGCGCTTCTCTGAAGATGTGGACTTACGGATAGACCCTGGTTTGAATGCCTCCCTTGATAACATCACCAACTGGAGAAGTAGTAACAAAGGGATCGTCAAGCTGCGACGACATTACTTTGATACTCTCGAGAGAATCCTGGAAGTACCGGATGTTACGATAGAGATTGCCCAACCCAGGATTGATGATCAGGCGAGGGCAGAGATGTACCTGGTTCATTATCCCGGTGCCTTCCTGCAGAAATTTCCCCCCAATATGCGTCCCTATATCCAGCTGGAAGTCGGGTATGCTCGGGTGGAACCGAATATCGAGCGATCACTAAGTTCCTATATACACGATAGGCTGATAAAAATCGGACAGATCGACGAATATCAGGCAAACAATCCCGAAACTGTCCGGTGCTTGCATCCGGTTGTTACTCTCATCGAGAAAATCGATGCGATTATCGGGCAGTATAACAGGGAACAATTCGATCCTGTTTCATTCATCAGGCATTATGAGGACGCGGCACATATTATCTTGGCGAGAAATACCATTCCTGCTCTCGAAATGTCAGTCCACGATCTGGTGATGGACATGTTCCACGAGAAGCAGATCAGAAAGGTGCCAACCAGTCAGGAGGCTGCCTTCCTTCTTGATGATTCCTACAAGCTGGAGTCACTCCTTCACCATTATCACGCAATCGCACCAATGTTCTGGGGTGATCGTATAGCACTCGAGGATGCATGTACTACCATTCGTGAGTGGATTCATAGCGAACTGGAGTGACCACCGACAATTATATTTGCCTACGTCCGGTAGAAATAATTGTCGTTGATCACGCGAAACTGGCGACGAAGCAACAAGTTCTACTCCTTGCCCCATTCTTGACATGGTTATTTGTTTAAGCAGGGTCATTGAATATTCGACCACAGGTTTCATCCGGTCTTATTATTACGTTGACTTTAGCATAATCTAAACTATTATTAATAATATGTATTATAATGACTTAGAAATCCGGGAAGCATTTCATCTGTGCTTCATTCGCATGCTTGTGAGGTCAGTGTCTCTTTCGAGCGTCGTGCTGAAGGGCGGATGCAATCTGAGGTTTTTTTTCGGCAGCATCCGCTACTCCGAAGACATGGATCTTGATGTGCAGAACCTGGAAGTTCATGCCCTAAGAGACACGGTTATCTCTATCCTCGAGTCCGATGCGCTGGGATATTCGTTGAGGGCCTATGGTATTGACCAGATAGTTCCTCCAAACCTGGAACACGCAAAACAGACAGAGACGGTCCAGCGTTTCAAAGCCCACCTCCTTACTGGTGCGGGCGAGGATCTATTTACCAAAATAGAATTTTCGAGACGGGGAATCACAGATGACTTTTTATCTGAAGGCGTTTTAAACGAAAGACTCGGGCGGTACCATATGGCACCGATGGTCGTACCGCACTATTCCGCGCCAAGTGCGTTGCGCCAGAAACTTGTGGCACTCAGGGATCGACAGCAAATAGAAGCACGCGACGTCTTCGACATCCATTCACTCCAAGCCCAACCTGAAGTAATGCAATATGATCCGAAAACTGAGTTCTCTTCACAAGACCGATTGGCGATCACGGAGCGTGTTTATGGAATCTCATTCGAGGAATTCCGGAATAAGGTTCTCAGCTTCCTGAGCATGGAGGATCGCAGTTACTACGACTCAAAGACTGTCTGGGATGACATGCGCCTTGGTGTCGTCGACCTCTTGGAGTAAGCGGGCTGCCATGGGGGACAGAGTGACGGTTGAGCAGGCGATTCAAACCCTTGGACGCCCGATATTCACCACACGCGAGATTGCAGCAGTAAGAGATGGCTCCCTCTCGGCAACGAGCCAGGTCTTGAGTAGAATGGCACGACAGGGGCTTCTGGTGAAAGCAGTGCGCGGCCTCTGGTGCAACTATAACGACCCGCGATTCAGTCGCTTCGGACTTGTGCCCTATCTGGCAGGAAACCACCGCGCATATGTATCTCTTCTAACAGCGTTGAGCGTACATGGGCTGATCGATCAAATTCCTCAGATTATCTACGCAGTTTGCACGGGTCCTACTCGCCTGGTCAGAACAGCAGTTGGGACTTTCTCGTTCCACCAGATTCAACCTGACTTATTCGGTGGATTCGACTGGAACAGCCCGAATCGAGCATTCTTACTGGCAACACCTGAAAAGGCGATTGTGGATTCCCTCTATCTATCGACCAGAAAAGGTAATCGGTTCCAGCATCTACCTGAGATTGACATGTCTGATGGACCGGCAATGTCTGCAATTAACTGCTGGATTAATCGTATCCGAGATCCGCTGATCAGAAAATCAGTACAGAAGAAGGTAGAGGGACTGCACATTACCGGTTAGGTTCTTGCGAGCGCTGAGACTCTGATGCATTATTTACTGCTCACAAGTGAATTCACATGCGCCCCTGGCTCATTTGGCAGAGCAACGGACTCACCCTCCGAAGCGACAACTCCCCGATTGGCTGAATCCGCAGGGCAATAACAGCATTGACGCGTATAAGCATGCTGCTTATAATCACAAATATGCTAATACTTCAAGAATTCAAGCGACAGCTTGAGGCACTAGGGGCAGAGGTTGTATCCGAGTCCCTGGCTAACCGGCGCATAGACACATGCGTACGGATCAGCATGGAGGGTATGGAGCAGCGGCTCGTTCTGGAAGTGCTCGACAGAGCACCCTACCCCGGACAGTTACCGCGCTTCAATACTCGTAAGACCGACCTCGCGGAACACGGCACTCCCACACTGGTGGCACCATACATCTCAGAAGGGCTTGGGAAAGCACTCATGGAAGCAGGATGGTCATGGGCGGACAGCCAGGGGAACTTCGATATTCGCGCCGGCACGTTCCGTCTGCGGCAACGCCTTCCAGGAAGTGGTTCGCCGAGAATAAGCCGACGTCTCCCCGCCGGTAGTGGCGGGCTCGCCATCATCAGAATGCTGATCCACGGGGTAAGTCTCCCGTACTCTATGACTGAGGTAGCCCGAGCGGCTGGTGTCACACAACCCAGAGCGTCTCAGGTATTCAACTCCCTCATGCAGCTTGGCCTGGCAGATCGGGTGAACGGCGAGTGGTCAGTAGATCGAGGTGTATTACTGGAGGCCTTTCTTGAGGAGTACAGAGGTCCCGGAGGGCACGAACATCACCTCTACGGATTAGGTTCGGCGTCTGAAACTGCAATCCAACTCACTGAAATAGCTCCAGAAGAAGTGTTCGTCTCGGCGGACCTTGCTGCGGATGTACTCGCTCCGTGGCGCACACCGACCCGTCTCGTGGTGTATTCAAGGCGCATGATCTCTCTGGATTCAGTTGACCTGGTTTTAGCCGGGGGGGAAGCGGACTCAAACGTGATTCTTCGCGTTCCCAGGGATGAGTCACTCTTCCGCGTCCCTTCCTTCAAGGTTGGTATCCTGGGCGGTCATGTTTACCTCACACACCCTTCCCAGGTACTCTGGGATCTGCTCCAACTTGGCGGAGAGGATCGCGCCGAGGCGGGAGAGAGACTGAAAACCTGGATTCTGGAACACGCTTGAATGTCCTCAGACTGAAAGCGCGTTCGATTGCAGACGACCTGGCTTACACCGCACTCGGAGACGTGTGGAGCATTCTCACCTCCAGAGATGACGAACCGGCAGCGAGACTAATTGGAGGCCAGATGGTGAGTCTCCATGCTCATCGATATGGATTAGACATGTATCGGGAGAGTCTGGATGTCGACATAGGTTTCCCGCAGGTTGTAGCAAGACACCCGTGGTTTGTAGAACTGCTGAGAGAGAGAGGTTACACCAGGAAGACAGGTAACACCTATGCCCGCACGGTAGGTGACCTCCCGGAGGGAATGGTTAAGCATCTGGATTCCGCCCCGGAGGCACAGGTGGACATTCTTGTTGCATCCTACAGCAGTCGAGCTCGAAATAATGTGCACCTCGGCGAGCATCTCACCACGTCAGAAGTTCCAGGTTTGGCAGATGCACTCAGGCACCCAGCAGTGGACCTCTCGGTTGAGTTGGAGCGCCTCAACGGAATGATCTTACAAACCTCAGTCAGGCTGCCTGATGAAGTCTCAACCCTGATTCTGCGTGCGTATGCCTGGCGCATCCGTGGAGCGGCTACAGACGCCGTCGATCTCTGGCGTGCCCTTGAGATTGCGGTCGCTGCCGGCAGTCTAACTGTAGAATTCAGTAGTAAATCTGGTCTGGAATCACTGGCGATTCTCGAACGTGCCTTTCAGGAAAAAAACAGCATGGGGATGAAAGGGCTCGCAGCAGCTCAGGGCTTATCGAGTACAGCTCGGCAGCAGCGCTATACAAGAATTAAGGCATTGCTCAAGGCGCTCGGAAGGTAGTTCTGGCCGGGCGTTACCTCCTTGCCAACAGGTCTGGGACTGGGCATTTTGATCTACTTGAAATGTAAATTCATCTGCGCCCCTGGCTCAATTGACAGAGCAAAGGACTCCCCCTCCGTAACATCTCACATTATTCAGTCAGCACCTTCATGCAATGGTCGTTTGTGGAAGCAGGACTATTGTTTATCCGAGCACAGATTTCAGCTGGCTTTATTATTATGTTGACTTTAGTATAATCTAAATTATTATTAATAATATGTATTATAATGATTTAGAAATCCGGGAAGCATTTCACCTTTGCTTCCTTCGAATGCTTGTGAGGTCAGTGCCTCTTTCGAGCGTCGTGCTGAAGGGCGGATGTAATCTGAGGTTTTTTTTCGGCAGCATTCGCTACTCCGAAGACATAGACCTTGATGTGCAGAACCTGGAAGTTCATGCCTTAAGAGAAACGGTTATCTCTATCCTCGAGTCCGATGCATTGGGATTTTCGTTGAGGGCCTATGGCATTGACCAGATAATTCCTCCAAACCTGGAACACGCAAAACAGACAGAGACGGTCCAGCGTTTCAAAGCCCACCTCCTTACTGGTGCGGGCGAGGATCTGTTTACCAAGATAGAATTTTCGAGACGGGGAATCACAGATGACTTTTTATCTGAAGGCATTTTAAACGAAAGACTTGGGCGGTACCATATGGCTCCGATGGTCGTACCGCACTACTCCGCACCAAGTGCATTGCGTCAAAAACTTGTAGCTCTCAGGGATCGGCAGCAAGTAGAAGCACGCGACGTCTTTGACATCCATTCGCTCCAAGCCCAGCCGGAAGTAATACAATATGATTCGAAAGCTGAGTTTCCTTCACAAGACCGGGTAGCGATCTCTGAGCGTGTTTATGGAATCTCGTTCGAAGAATACCGGAATAAGGTTCTCAACTTCCTGAGTCCGGAGGATCGCAGATACTACGACTCAAAGACTGCCTGGGATGACATGCGTCTTGGTGTCGTCGACCTCTTGGAGTAAGTGGGCAGTAATGGGGGACAGAGTGACGGTTGAGCAGGCGATTCAAATCCTTGGACGCCCGATTTTCACCACACGCGAAATTGCGACAGTAAGGAATAGCACCCTCTCGGCGACGAGCCAGGTCTTGAGCAGAATGGCACGACAGGGGCTTCTGGTGAAAGCGGCGCGCGGCCTCTGGTGCAACCATAACGATCCGCGATTCAGTCGCTTTGGACTTCTGCCCTATCTAGCAGGAAACCACCGTGCCTATATATCTCTTCTAACAGCGTTGAGTGTACATGGGCTGATCGATCAAATTCCTCAGATTATCTACGCAGTTTGCACCGGTCCTACTCGCCTGGTAAGGACAGCAGTTGGGACTTTCTCGTTCCATCAGATTCAACCTGACTTATTCGGTGGATTCGACTGGAACGGCCCGAACAGAACATTCTTGCTGGCAACACCTGAAAAGGCGATCGTGGATTCCCTCTATCTGTCGACCAGAAAAGGTAATCGGTTCCAGCATCTACCGGAGCTTGACATGTCTGGTGGACCGGCAATGGATGCAATTAACAGTTGGATTGATCGCATCCGAGATCCGCTGATCAGGAAATCAGTACAGAAGAAGGTAGAGGGACTACACATCGCCGGTTAGGTTCTTGCGAGCGCCAAGACTCTGATGCATTATTTACTGCTCGTAAGTTAAATCACATGCGCCCCTAGCTCAATTGACAGAGCAAAGGGCTCCCCCTCCGAAGCGACAACTCCCTGGTTGACTGTCATTTACGAATTCCTTAATTGTCGAAGCCCCTTTTGTAGCGTGGTAACACGTGAGCTTGACATGACGGTCTATACAGGATAGAATTACCAGCATATAACTAAAAACGCTGGTGATACTATCCATGGGGAAAATGCATAGTTCGGAAGAAGAGAGTGTTTTCGACAGAGCAATCAGTGTCTTTCGCGAGCATGGAGGCGTCCTGCGCACGATGGAAGCGGTTCGGCTTGGAGTCCATCCACGCACGCTCTATACCATGCGAGACGCGGGCATTCTGGAGCGCCTGGAACGAGGACTTTACCGGCTTACTGACCTCCCGCCCCTTGGAAATCCCGACCTGGTTACGGTGTCGCTCCGTGTCCCGGAGGGTGTGATTTGCCTACTCTCAGCTCTGATGATTCATGACATCACGACGCAGATTCCGCACGAGGTTTACATCGCCCTGAATCGAGGCGCTGAACCACCCCGGCTAGAGTATCCCCCTGTTCGGATGTTCTGGTTCACTGGAGAGGCTTTCAAAGCAGGAATCGAGACACATGAGATGGACGGAATTAATGTGCGCGTTTATGGGGCAGCAAAAACAGTAGCTGACTGCTTCAAGTACCGGAACAAGCTCGGTCTCGATGTGGCCATCGAGTCGCTGAAGCTCTACCTGAGGGAGAAGCGTGGGGGACCTGATGAGCTTATTCGGTTCGCTCGAGCATGTCGTGTCGAGAGAGTGATACGACCCTACATCGAGGCCCTTCTGTGAGGCATCGAGAAGTGGCAAATAGAGCTTGCTATTTTTACCTGATACCACATTATTACTACTGTAGTAAAAAACGGATATCGAGGAAATAATTTATGGGAACAAAGGTCGAAGAGATAATCCTTCGCAGACTTCGGACGGCAGGAGGAATTTCAGTTTGGCAAAGAGGAACGGCTGAGTTCCTGATATCTGTGATGGATAGTAGTCCTGTTCCAATTTTACTGGAAGTCAGACACCGGTTTTCAGAATCGCATATCGAGGAATTAGAGGCACTGAAGATAAACGTATCTAAAACAGTGGTTCTTGTTACTCAAGTGTTATCTCCGAGGCGTCGTGAACAACTCTGTGCGCTCAACCAATCCTGGATCGAATACCAAACAGGTTTTGTGCATCTACGTGCGCCTGGTCTTGCTGTCGATCTGCCAGAGAATACATCAAAGGAAACGGGAGGATTCGATGCAGCGGTTGTTCCGAGTCTGGAAGGAAAGGCAGGTATCATAGTCGAGGCACTCGTAGAGCTGGCTCAAGAACAAACATTCGTAGAACAACAGGAAGTGGCGGAATTGTCGGGAAGTGGACGTGCGTGGACAAGCAGGGTCTTCGGGAGACTGGTGGCAGCCGGCGCAATGGAAGTGATGAGCGCTGGTATTGGACCACAAAAAAAATGGCGTCCTGACGTGGATAAATTATTGGATTTATGGGTCAAGGATGGTGGTCCAGCACAGGAGGCCACCAACCTGTATGTATGGGTCCGTAACCCAGAGGACCTCCTCAAGAAGCTTAGCGAATTGAATGGGAGTAATATCCGGTACGCGGTAGGTGAGGTTGTTGCAGCCGATCTCTATGAACCGACGCTGACTGGCCGTCCAATACCTAAAGCGTGGATTCCTGCTGTGACACCTCCGCAGGATTTTGCCAAAGCACTCGGGGGAGAAGTCGTGGATACCGGTGCGAACCTGATTATCTGGCAAGAGACAGGGGACCCGGCACTCCGTTTGGGGAAATACCTTAACTCCTGGAAAAATCAGGAACAGGTGTACTTGGGGAACTTATCTCTCGTGAGCCCAGCCAGGGCGTTCGCCGAATCCATGGCAGCTCCAGGGCGAGGTAGTGAGGTTGCCGAGAGCTTGAAGCAGACAATTCTGAGAAGGAGTCAAAATACTAATGATAGATCAACCTGACAGGGAAGCGAGACTTCGAAATACGGCTCCAATCGAACTCTACACTCCTGCAGCAGTCGCGGCGTGTGAGAAGGCCCTGAGAACCATCGTGGCAAGGGTTGGGCTATGGGGCCCACGGCTCATTCTCTTTGGAGGTCTTGCGCCCCGATACATCGTCGAGCAGGTGCCCGAGAAAGTGATCGAACACCAGGGGACGACGGATCTTGATATGGTTATCGGTATCGCGATTGAATCAGAGTCAGAGGAAGAGGCGGTGTATACGAAGCTACAGCAGGAATTAAGGAATGCTGACTTCGCACCCAGCAAGGAAGGTTCATATGCGTGGGAACGCCGCGTTGACGGTATCCGAGTCGCAATAGAATTCTTCTGCCCAGTGGAGGTTGGCGGTAGACCAGGCCGATTAAAACGAAATCCTGGAGGATTGACAGGCTCGAATGTGTCTGCAATTCAACTCAAGGGTGCCGAGATAGCCGGTGCGGATTGCCGAACCTGTGTTCTGGAGGGTGAAGTGCTGGATTATGGCGGCCGTCGGCAGGTCGAGGTACGGGTTGTGAACATACTACCATTCTTAGTATTGAAGGCATTCGCCTTGGAAACGCGCGATAAGGAGAAAGATGCCTACGATATCATCTGGACGCTTAACTCCTTTGGGAGAAAAGGTCCAATGAGTGCAGCGGAGGCTGCGGCACAGAGTCCGATTGCGCAGACTGATTATGTCACGGATGCAATTGCGATTCTCTCTGAACGGTTTGGCACATTCGATGCAAAGGGGCCCAACAACTACGCCCGCTTCTTCCTCGGAGCAATGAACAATGACGAAGAGCGAGATCGCTTAAGGCGGTTTGCACATGGCGTGATGAATGAATTCCTGAACCGATGGGCCGAGGTGGATTTGGTATAGCGATCCGTGATCTTTGATGGTGGGAAGTGCCGGTTGATCAGCCCGTATTCGTTAATGCGGCCAAGGTGGGCATACATTGCTAAAACTCTGGTGACTTCATCCTTGATTGGAATGCGGTGCGGTTGCATCATTGTGTTTCGTGAAAATAATCATGCGCCCCTAGCTCAATTGGCAGAGCAACGGACTCTTAATCCGTGGGTTGAAGGTTCGATTCCTTCGGGGCGCACCAGATCCAGTAAATGGTTGTGATCAGCTATATTTAAGGTGTAGTGCTTTATATGGGGGTCAGGCAGGACCGAGTGGTTATGACCATGATTGATAACGGGATCAGATATTGATTATGTGGGAGGCAGTATCTATGGCATGGAAAGCTGTTACATAGCTGCGTGGTTTTATGCTTTCCGAAGATCTGCTGGAGGTGATCCGTATCACTGATATAACAATGGAACCAGCTCAAAATCTTGCAGAGTATATTATTAAAACAGGTCTTGAAGAGGAATTCATAGACAATGTGTGGCGTTTTCCCTTTAATGCGTCAAGCACGATACAGGTTGGTGATATCAGTTTTGTATTAGATACAAGTCCACCAAAAACATTGAATATTGATTCTGATTTGTTCGAAACACTAATGATTGAAGAATTCCAGAAGTTTAAAAAACAATATGAAATCGACTCACAACACCCTCAAATCCGCGCAATGTTAATCTGGTTATGGGTCCAGCAGCAAAGAGTAGTGAAACATCAATATTTCATTAAAAAAAGTAAGGGCCGCCCCCCCTCAATTGTGAATAATATACGAATACTTATTATTGTACCTGAAATAAAGGAAAGTGATATCATATTCATCAAAAACAGACCATTTTATTGGACTGCGAATCTTCTTAATCTCCTGGCAGTACCTTCCCCCACGAAAAATGTATTTGGATCCGATTCAAGGAATCAGATCCTGTATGATCTCAATTCACACACTAAAAACAAACACGGTGAAGATGGTGATGAGCGAGTTGGAGAAGGAACAGTGCGACGACAATGGTACCGAATTAACAGGCAAATAAAGAACGTGGGAAAAATACCAGTACAAAAGCTCACCTGCGAGAACGTGATAGATATACTTGATATATGATTCCTGAACGGCAGGCACTCCAGCCTTGGGTATTACTTGTGCAATTGAAGGTGGGATAACAGATTAATATTGACAATAATATAATTATGTCACTAATATTGGTTTTGTAACCTCGTATAAATCAAGACTCGTCAATCTAAACCTACCCTGATAAGGATTATCAATGCCAATTGTATACTCTTACTATGTACTGGACATCGTGCATAAAGGCCACCTGGTGATGATGAAAAATGCCAAGGCATTAGCTGGACCAGACGGAAAATTAATCGTCGGGATTCTTACTGACGAAGCTGTAATGGAGAAAAAACCTCCACCAATACTTTCATTTGAGGAACGCATCGATCTCGCTGAGGCCATCAAGTATGTAGATCTGGTAGTAGCCCAGGAAACGTACTCACCTCTTCCCAATGTAAAAGCAATCCGCCCGGACATCCTGGCTGAAAGCTCAAGTCATTCTGAGGATGCTATCGAAGAAGGCAGAGAGGTGATGGAGAGTCTTGGTGGAAAGGTCGTTGTGATACCGTATTTCCCCACTCAGTCCTCTACGGGCATAAAGAACCGTGTTTTAAACAATCTTGAAGACAAACAAAGTGCACAAACTACAGGTGGAGAAAAGTAATGATAAATAATTCAGATATTTCTATGACTGATCAGATCAATCATTGGCAGAAAAAGATGTTCTGGATGATGTGGGTGACCTATGCATCGTTCTATCTCCTGCGTGTGAACCTGTCAGTGGCGATGCCGGCGATGATGCAGGAGTTCTCATGGTCCAGAACCGACATGGGAGTCATCCTGAGCAGCCTCTTCTTCATGTATGCAGCAGGACAGTTCATCAATGGGCAATTAGGCGATAAGCTGAACTCCCGGATTATCATTGCGGTTGGCCTGATCTCATCAGCTGTTCTGAATATTCTGTTTGGACTGGTCGGGGGTGCATTTGGGCTTCTGGTCGTCATCTGGGGATTGAACGGTTATTTCCAGGCGATGGGATGGGGACCTACTGTCAAGGCGATGGCGAACTGGTTCTCTGCGAAGGAACGAGGGAAGATTGCAGGTCGGTTGGGTACTTCGTACATCCTCGGAGGGGCTCTGTCTTGGTTGCTTGCCGGCGCCATCATGGAGCGGTTCAACTGGCGTTATACTTTCATCGTACCTGCAGTTATCTGTCTGGTTGTCGCGATTCACTGGTACGTACGCGCAAGAAATGCTCCGGAAGAGATAGGCCTGCCAAGCATTGAAGACCAGGAAAAGGGTGTTGAAAAAGCAGAGATCAGAAAAGATGAACATATTGGTTTCCGTAATACTCTCAAGATCACCCTTACCAATAAATACATATGGTTCACAGCACTGGCTCTGTTCGGGTTGAATATTGTGAGATACGGTTTCATGGGATGGGCACCGACGTACATGTTCGAGGAACAGGGAGCATCCATTTCAATGGCGGCGTATAAGGCAATAGCATTCCCTGTGGCTGGAGGCCTGGGTGCTATATTTGCCGGTTGGGCTTCAGACAGGATTTTCCAGAACCGGAAGGCTCCTGTTGCATTTGTTATGCTGCTTCTGCTGGCAGTGTTCTGCTACCTGTACAGAGTTGTTCCAGGAGAGAACTGGATACTCAGTTTGATTATCCTGCTGGTTATCGGCTTCCTGACCTTTGGTCCACATATCCTGATAGTCGGCGCTCTGCCTATGGATCTGGGTTCCCGCAAAGCAGCCTCCTCTGTAACCGGATTTATAGATTCGATGGGTTACGTTGGAGCCGGCCTTACCGGCGTAGGTACCGGCTGGTTGATAGAGAAATTCAGCTGGGATGCCGCCTTCTACTTCTGGATCGTTGGAGCACTCATCGCTGCAACTATGATCGCATTCGTGTGGAAGCATGAACTGAGGACTACCCCTGAAGAATTACCTCAACAGGGTTGATTCCGGCGCACCTCTCCGGATTGTCAGGCGCAGTCACATACCAGAGAAAGGTATCGGGAATGTTACGTCGCATGATTACAGCAATGCTGGTTCTTTTCGTGATGTCTGCTGTTTCATCGCCTGCAGAGGCCCAGGTTGATGGAACGGGATCACTGGGAGGCAGAGTGTACTTCGATCTGCAGAAGGGTTTGAGTGATTCTAATGATAACCTGCTGACGTACAGATTCCGTCGTTTCTATTCCACATACAATATGCAGATATCAGAAAACGTAACGGGCAGGTTCAGGATTGATGCAGGCAAATCTGCTACTGGTGGCCACTGGGTATTCGTGAAACATGCGTACGCAAACTGGAGGGTCGCTGACAATTTCTCGCTCAGGTTTGGTCAACAGGGAACATTGTTGTTCATTGAAATTGAGAGTGTCTGGAACTACAGGGCGATTTCAAAGACATTGCACGACCAGTTCGGTATTCGTTCTTCGTCTGATCTCGGAGTCTCTGGTGCATACGTTGTCAACGATATGCTGACCGTAAAAGCCATGATGAGTAATGGTGAAGGATACAAGGGGCTGGACGATGCTTCCGGTGGGAAGGCTTATGAGTTCCAGGGTCTTGTTACTCCAATTGATGGCGTCCTGATAAGTGCTCACTTCGGCTTGAATGGTTGGGACCCGGACGACGATCCAGATACAGATAATATGGAGAATGCAACTACAATCGACCTGAGTGCCGGGTATGAAAATGACAGGTTTGCGGCGGGTGGGTCATATGTGTCTAAATCCAATAGTCAGGTTACAGGATTGGACGGTTCTGGTTTTTGGGCCTTCAGTCGTTTCAATATTTCCAATTCACCATTCAGCCTGATGGTGCGATACGACAGCTGGGATCCGGATTCAAACCAGAGTGACGATACAATGACGTATATAATTGCAGGCCTCGACTTTGCTGCCGCTGAAGGTCTGAATATAATCCCCAGTTTTCAGCAGACGAAGGATGGTAGTCAGGATCCTGTAAACGAGTTTCTGCTGACCTTCTACTGGCGGTGGTAATCGAGAAACCAAAGGGTTCATCGGCATAGAGCTGGCGGGCCTCGTTGATCAGGATCTGGGCAAAGTCGGCATAGATCCGCCAGTCCCGTTTCTTGTTGGCCACCGGCAAGGTGTTTCGGGAGACCTTTCCCCGGATCCCCATGTGATAGAGACGGTCTTGCATGGCTCTCAGACATGCCTCAATATCCCTCAGGCTCTCCCGGTAGGTAAGCTGGGCGAAAGTCATGCTGAGAAACTGGTTCTTATGCCGATGTTTGCATAAGGACCACTATGCCGACTTCTGGATTATGCCGATTCTCGGTCTCAAGCCCACTCCGTAGGCGGTGATCGCTGAAATGGGATCGGCATAATCAGAGAGCCTCGAGGAAAGCGATAAGCGTGTCGGGAGGACGGTAGCGACCGGGCATGATATGTGCCGGTGTGGTCCTCGCGAGGGCGCGCTCCTTGAGGGTGAGGTCGGCGTTTAGATAAATATAGGTAGTTTCGACACGCTCATGGCCGAGCCACAGCGCGATCACCGAAGTGTCAACACCAGCGTACAGCAGTCGCATCGCTGCAGTGTGTCGCAACACGTGCAGGGTGATCTTTTTCCGGCACAGGGACGGGCAAGTACCGGTAGCAATTGCCGAGTACTTGGCGAGTCGGCGCTCAAGAGCATCACGGCTGAGTGCCCTCCCGGTGCGAGTCGTGAACAGCGGCTCTGTCGCTTGACTGGCATGCTCGACAAGCCAAACACGAAGGACGGCAACCATCGATGTGGTGAGTGGCGTAATTCGTTGCTTTCGCCCCTTTCCCAAGCAGCTGACGTGTGCGCCGGCGCCGAGGTGTACATCTGCGCACCGAAGGGTAATCAGCTCAGAGGCTCGCAAACCTGTCTGAGCGGCGAGCGCGAGCAGGGTGTAGTCGCGTCGACCAGTCCAGGTTGCTCGGTCCGGGGCAGCAAGCAGGGCGTCAAGCTCCACCTCATTAAGGAAGGTGACGAGGTTTCGCTCGAAGCGCTTCGGAGGAATAGCGAGCACACGTTCGATCACACCGGCATGCTCGGGATGGCGAAGTGCCATGTACCGAAACAGGGAACGAATCGCAGCCAGGCGGGCGTTGCGGGTGCGCGCACTGTTTCCCCGGTCCTGCTCCAGGTAGTCGAGGAAGGAACTGATCAAGGGGGCATCCAGGTGGTCTACGTCGAGCTTCGAAGGCTCGGTGCCCAACCGCTGGGACTGACATTCCGCAGATCGACTCGCCATTATCTCGGTAATTACCATTCCACTTTTCAACCCCTGCAGTAGACCGTCTTCGGGACACCGAGAAGCGACAGGATCTGTTTCTGCAGGTCGGTAAGTTCAGGTTCAAAGAGCTGCACCTCACGGCCGTCTTCTTCACACAATCGATGTCTCTGGATGAGGCTGTAAAGTCTCAGTATCTGCTCTGCGGTAGGCCGATGGTTCGCTCGTTCCTCAGGGTACAGAGGCAGATCTTCGATTTTCTCCCGCTCCATGGCTGATCTCAGTTCCCGCTCTATCAGAGCCTGGATGAGCAGGGCGATGAAGTAGAGGAAGAACAGAGCTTCGATGCGGCCTTCGTTCTTCAAGAGAGCCGGTGCGATCTCCAGAACCGCCTTGGTCTGCTTGAAGCATTTCTCGATGGTGGGCTGGCGTTTGTGGGCTTCCAGCACCTGGTAGGGAGTGAGTGATTGATCGTTGGTAAGAAGCGGGTACATGCCATCGCTCTTGTGATCGTAGGCAATGGCCTCCTCATCCAGTTGCCACGTGATCTTCCACTTCCGTTTCGTCTTTCTGACGTACTTCGTGTTCGGTCCCGGCCGGCCCGGACGCTCCTGCCGGTAGGAGTGTTCGGGGATGGATTTGAGAGAGACCTTGATGTAACGCTTGACGCGCTCCTGTTCGAGGATGTCGGCGATCTGTTTCCATACCTCGTGTCGGGCTCGTTTGCGGGGTCGGGACCCCAGTTGGATCTCGGCCAGATCCTTGAGCTTCTGCTCCGCCCGGGCGATCCGCTCCCAGCGGGATTGAAAGTGTTTTGAGCGCAGCAGGGAACTCATAACCCAGATCACGGGCCATCCCTCTCCGGAGGGGAGACGGTATGTCCACACAAACCACCGGTCCCGGGGTCCTCCCTTGCGGCGCGGGTTCGGCCGATCCCACGCCTTTTCCCATGGTGGCTCGTGGTCCTGGATCCACGTGCGGAACTCCCGGTCCTCCATCCGGGTTCTTGGCAGTACCGTCACGAACCGACCGCCCCGCCGGTCGATATACTCCATGGCTTCGCCATTGCAGAGCTTGCTGTCTGCTACGTAGAGGAAATCGCTGTTACCCGCCACCCGACACAACGCTTCCCAGCTCTCCTCGTGGGT